>JAEEGH010002040.1_pt1 | contig 55798 bp, 47 predicted proteins | sample 9134181 | NCBI WGS metagenome assembly JAEEGH01 (sample SAMN16246544, study PRJNA631951) | gut metagenome | biome: gut microbiome; feature: rumen; material: DP-attached | host: Bos | place: Iran: Karaj | collected 2018-10 | reverse complement strand
ATGTTCGCCTCATCGTCGAGCTGGAAGATCACACTGTAACAAAGTTTCTCCTCATCCGGACGGAGGGAACAGATGAAGTTACAGAGACGCTCAGGGAGCATCGGGATGGTGCGATCCACGAGGTAGATACTCGTCGCACGGTTGTAAGCCTCCTTGTCGATGACAGATCCCTCCTTCACGTAGTGTGAGACATCGGCGATATGCACGCCCACTTCCCAGAGACCGCTATCGAGTTTGCGGATGCTCAAGGCATCGTCGAAGTCCTTGGCATCCTTGGGGTCGATGGTACAGGTGAACACATCGCGCATATCTTCGCGACGGTCTATCTCCTGAGGTGTGATGCCCGGATCAATCTTCTCTGCGGCATCCTCCACATTCTTAGGATACTTATAGGGCAGGTTGTACTGCGCGAGGATGGCGTGCATCTCGGCATTGTTCTCTCCTGTCTTTCCGAGGATATCAATGACAGAGCCGATGATGTTCTTATGCTCGGCATCGGGCCACTGCACCACCTTCACCACCGCCTTGTCATCAGTCTTACCGCCCTTGAGCTTACGCTTGGGGATAATGATGTCGTGGACAAATGTGGAATCGGGTGTAACGAGGAAAGCCATATCCTTCTCGACACGCAGTTTGCCGACAATCGTATCATGAGCACGCTTGACAATCTCGATCACCATCGCCTCCTTGATATGCTTATCGCGGCGCGCCATATAGGACACCTTCACACGATCGCCGTCCATTGCCGACATAGAATTGCGCTCGGCAACGAACACTGGCGTGCCGCCATCATCGGGCAGGAACGAGTTACGGCCATTGGCCTTACGACGGAACACACCCTCCTGAACCTGTGTCTTCAGGTTCAGACGGTAGGACGTGTCGCTCACCTTCGAGAGGAAGTCATCCCATGCCATCTCCTCCATCGTATCGATGGCGAGCATCTTCAACGGATGGGTATCAAACTTCAGTGCTTTAAAAATCTGCTTAAACGAGAATGTCTCGTTAGGATGATGCTGGAAGAGGTTCTGCAGCAGTTCGCTGACTTGCTTCTTCCCTAACCGTTTGCCTCCTTTTTTCTTTCCCATAGACTCAATTTTTTAGTTCTTTGCCGCAAAGATACTCATTTTTTTTAAACAAAAGAACAAAAGAAACATAAAAATTAATTCTTATGTTCTTATGTCTAAAGTTTTTTGTAACTTTGCACCCAAAATTAAGTAAAATGAAAATATTAATCACGGGTGCGAGCGGATTTATTGGCTCATTTATCGTGGAGGAAGCCCTTCGCAGGGGCTTCGAGACCTGGGCTGCCGTGCGTAAGAGCAGTTCGAGGGAATGGCTGAAAGACGAGCGCATCAACTTCATCGAACTGAACCTCTCGTCGAAGGAGCAACTGAAAGAGCAGCTGAAAGATAAAGCCTTCGACTACGTGGTGCATGCCGCTGGTGTGACGAAGTGTCTGAACAAACAGGACTTCCGACGCATCAACACCGAGGGCACCAAGAATCTGGTGGACGCCCTGCTGGAGGTAAAGATGCCCCTGAAGCGACTGGTCTTCGTGAGCAGCCTCAGCGTGTTTGGTGCCATCAGGGAGCAGCAGCCCTATGAAGAGATCCGTGAGAGCGACACCCCTCAGCCCAATACCGAATACGGGCGCAGCAAACTGGCTGCAGAGCAATATCTCGACTCCATCGGCACGCGTATACCTTATATTATATTAAGACCTACAGGCGTATACGGTCCCAAGGAGAAGGACTACTATATCATGGCGAAAAGCATCAAGCAGCACTCAGACTTCGCTGTGGGCTATCGCCAGCAGGACATCACCTTCGTCTACGTGGAGGACGTGGTGCAGGCCATCTTCCTTGCCCTTGAGAAAGGAGAGAACGGCAGGAAGTACTTCCTCTCTGACGGACAGGTCTATCAGAGTGCCACTTTCAGCAAGCTCATCCATGAGGCGCTGGGGCGTCCCTGGTGGATCAGGCTGACGGTGCCCGAGTGGGTGCTCCGCATCGTAACCTTCTGTGGTGAGTACACAGGTCGCATGACGGGTAAGGTAACGGCTCTGAACAATGACAAATACAACATCCTGCGACAGCGCAACTGGCGTTGTGACATCGAGCCAGCCCGCAAGGAACTGGGCTACGAGCCCAAGGTGATGCTCGAAGAGGGTGTGAAACGGACCATCAAGTGGTATCAGGAGCACGGATGGCTGTGAGGAGTGTGGAGTGATGAGTGTGGAGTGAGGAGTGAGAAGTGAAACGTGAAAAGTGTGAAGTAAAAAGTAAAAAGTGGATAGTTTAAAGGATTTATTCAAAATCGAGAAAAAGCCTCGCAAGGGACTGATTCCTATGGAGTGGGTTGTCGTGAGCTATATGCTACTGACGACACTGGTGATACTCTTCACCTATACAAAGTTGGTCAACCCTGAGTCGATGCTCTGGGGGCGCTTCCGTATACTCGCCACCATCATTGCGCTTTGGGGCGTCTATCGCATGATACCCTGCGGATTCTTGATGTTCTGGAGGATTGCAATACAGATGTTACTATTGTCGTGGTGGTATCCTGACACGTATGAGATCAATCGCATCTTCCCCAACCTTGACCACATCTTCGCCTCGTGGGAGCAACAGCTCTTCGGCTGTCAGCCTGCCTTGTTGTTCTCCCAAGCCTTCACGAGTCCCATTTTCAGCGAACTGATGCACATGGGCTATGCCTCGTATTATCCGCTGATCTTCTTGATATCGCTCTTCTATTTCTTCTGTCGCCGTAAGGAGTTCGAGCGCATTACGCTTATCATCCTCACCGCATTTTTCATCTATTACGTCATCTTCGTCTTCCTGCCAGTGACGGGACCTCAGTATTACTATCTGGCAGCAGGAGTAGAACAGATTGCCCATGGTGTATTTCCTAATGTACACGATTATTTCGCCACCCATACTGAGGCCCTGACCATACCAGGTTGGAACGAGGGATTCTTCTACAATTTTGTGGCGGGTGCCCACGCTACAGGCGAGCGCCCCACAGCAGCCTTCCCCAGCAGCCATGTAGGCATCACCTCTATCCTGATGCTACTGGCTTGGCACTCAAAAAACAAGAAATTGTTCTTCGGCATTCTTCCCTTCTACATCTTGATGTGTTTTGCCACCGTCTATATCCAGGCACACTACGTCATCGACGTGTTTGCGGGGTGGATCTCGGCCATTACCATCTATAGCGTTTTGTTTTTTTTCACAAAAAAATTTGTTTGATTCAGAATAAATGCTTACCTTTGCAGCAGATTAAGTAAGGATAAGACATATTAAATCAAGGATTCCGACACGACAACTTTGTCGGAATTCTTTGTTTTATGTCTGTCTAAACAACAAGTTAATTAAAAACAAATAAAGAATAACTATGGCTTATATGTCACAAGAAGGCTACGACAAACTGATAGCCGAACTGAAACGCTTAGAAAGTATTGAGCGCCCCAAGGCCTCAGCAGCCATTGCAGAGGCGCGCGAGAAGGGCGACCTGAGTGAGAATTCCGAGTATGATGCCGCCAAGGAGGCTCAGGCACATCTCGAAGACAAGATCAACCAGCTGAAGGTGACGATCTCAGAGGCAAAGGTGGTAGACACCAGCCGTCTGAGCACGGATGCCGTGCAGATCCTGTCGAAGGTAGAGATGACCAATCTGGCCAACAAGGCCAAGATGACCTACACCATCGTCAGTGAGAGCGAGGCAAACCTCCGCGAGGGAAAGATCTCTATCAAGACCCCCATTGCCCAGGGTTTGCTGAACCACAAGGTGGGCGACGAGGTAGAAGTGAAGATTCCCCGTGGCACGATCAAACTGCGTATTGACAAAATTACCGTTGGATAACTATGGATATTTTCAGTAAGATTGCTGCAGGTGAGATTCCCAGCTACAAGTGCGCTGAGAACGAGAAGTTCTACGCATTCCTCGACATCAATCCGCTGGTGAAGGGTCACACTCTCGTGATTCCTCGTCGCGAAGTGGACTACATCTTCGACATGGAGGATGATGAGATTGCCGAGTTCCAGGTGTTTGCCAAGCGAGTAGCCAAGGCCATTGGCAAGGCGTTCCCTTGTAAGAAGGTCGCCCAGGTGGTGCTTGGTCTCGAAGTGCCTCATGCACATATCCACCTCATTCCGATGCAGTCGGAAGGGGATGTGGATTTCCGCCGTGAGAAGTTGAAACTCACGCCAGAGGAATTCCAGGAAATTGCTTCGAAAATCCGTGATGAGTTTGTGTGATTACACAAACTCATCACCGTATTTGATCCTTACTTCATTCACGTATTTCTTCACCATCGAGCTATTGTCGCTCTTCTTGCAGATCATCAGCACGTCGCCTTCCTCGGCCACGATATAGCCCTCAAGACCGTTAAACACACCAAGTTTTCCCTTAGGCAGACGGATGATGTTGTTATGACAGTCCTCAAGCATCACCTCCGAGCCCATCACCACATTGTCGTCTTTCACCTTGCTCATCACCTCGTAGATAGAGTGCCACGTGCCGAGATCAGCCCAGCCGAAGTCACATTTCATCACATACACGTTGCGATTCTGCTCCAGGATGGCATAGTCGAGCGACAGATTCGGATAGCGGGGATAGTTTTCTGCCACGTAGTCCATCTCCTCTTCGTAGGTATAGTCAGGCTTCTCAAACTTCAGGTTACGAAGTACTGGTGGGAACACCTCTTCGAAGGTATGTATCAGATGGCGCGCATTGCAGATGAAGATGCCCGTGTTCCAGTAGAACTCGCCACTCTCCATGAACATCTTCGCGAAGTCGCGCTCAGGCTTCTCCGTAAACGACTTCACCTTGTAGACATCCGGCTTGCAACTCAGGTCGCCCAGCTGGATATAGCCGTAGCCAGGCTCGGCTCTTGTAGGCTTCACGCCCATCGCCAGGAGCACATCGTTCTCTGAGACATAGCCTACACCCACATCGACACTGCGGGTAAACTGGTATTCATCGAGCACCAGCTGGTCAGAAGGCGAGATGATGATATTCGCATCTTTGTTCTGCCGAAGGATACGCATCGTGGCCCACGCCACACTCGGAGCCGTGTTCCGATGGATAGGCTCTACGATGACGTTTCGCTCGGGCACCTCGGGTGCCTGATTCCTTACCAGGTCGAAGTACTCCTTACACGTACATATAAATATATTCTCCTTGGGTAGTAGCCTGGCAAAACGGTCGACTGTAGTCTGAAGCTGCGTCCTGCCCGTTCCGAAAAGGTCTACAAACTGCTTAGGATACTTTTCACGACTTACTGGCCACAACCGTTGTCCACGGCCTCCTGCCAGAATCACGCAGTAGTTTCTCTTATCTGTAGTTTCCATTCAATTGGTATTGGTCATATTTTGTGGTGCGAAGATACGCATAATAGTTGATACTTACAAATATTTTTAAGTTTTTTATAAGAAACTTTTGTCATTTCAAAAAAATGTATTACCTTTGCACCCGCTTTCAGTTGAGAATCAAGTTGCGTTGTATCTTGCCCAGATGGCGGAATCGGTAGACGCGCTGGTCTCAAACACCAGTGGGGCAACCCGTGCCGGTTCGACCCCGGCTCTGGGTACTTCAAGTACCACATGAGGTTCTAAAGACGTGCTGGTTCTCTGAAAAGCGAAGTGCTGCAAATCAAATGATTGCGGCACTTTTTTTATTTTATTCTTATTAATTTGCCCTAATGATAGGCTACAACAACGATAAGACTTTGACATGTCGCCCTTCAACGAGGATAGCGCCCTCTTGCTTCAACTCATTCAGGCACCGCTGCAGCGAATATTTCTGAATGCCGAAATGGTCAGCCAGTTCCTGCCGGGAGGAAGGCAGAAGAATATCTTTCGTCTGTTGAAGGCTGATTTGCTCCTTGAGATAAAGGATCAGTTTTTCTCGTACACTCATGGAGAGCATACGAACTTTCTTGGTCAGCTGAGAAACAACATTGGAAAGTATCTTGATATAGTTCATCATCAGTCGCGGGTCATAGCTGAGAATCTTTTCAAGATCGGCAGGCATCAGACGAAAGACGGTGGTATCAACAGTAGCCTCGACGGTGACGGGGTATTGGTTATCTAAAGCAAAGAAAAAGGCTGGGGCAAGAAGTTTCCCCGACTGATGAACTGCCACCCTGATAATACGTCCAGAGGGAACCATCATGCTTGCCACCATCTCGCCCTGAATAATGATGTCAGCATATTGGCAAACAGAGCCTTCGATGGCATGAAATTCGCCCTTGCAACACCGTATGACTCTATAATGTACCGTGTGCATCAGGTCGATAATCTCCGACTCCGTCAGCCCGTTAAAAAGCGGGCATCGTCTCAGCCCCCGTAATGTATCAATGTCCATATATTATAGTAGATGGGGTCAAAGTTAAGGAAAAAGTATGAACAAAAGCAAAAATTAACAATAATTATATGGCTCGGGTAACAGTTGTTACCAACTGATGTTCTCATAATTGATTAAATTTGCCTAATAAATTGAATCATCAACGAATGAGTTGGAAGAAGATATTAGCACTTAAAGACAAATTCTCGTACAGGCAGAAAGTAGGCATGCTGCTCATGGCGGGTGTAGTCTGTGGACTCAGCGGATTGTTTATGTATCTGCTCAGGGCGCACACTTATTTTATTGGCGACAATCCGTCGGCATGCGTCAACTGCCACATCATGACACCATACTACGCCACGTGGAGCCACTCTTCACACGGACGAGACGCCACGTGCAACGATTGTCATGTGCCCCACCAGAACTTGGCATTGAAGTATGGTTTCAAGGCGATGGACGGACTGAAGCACACAGCATATTTCGTGATGCACTCAGAACGTCAGGCTCCGATGGCCGAGGAGCTGACAGGTCAGGTGGTGATGGACAACTGCATTCGCTGTCACCAGCAGTTGAACACGGAGTTTGTGAACACGGGGCGCATGGGCTACATGCAACAGCAGACCCAGGGCGGCAAGGCGTGCTGGGACTGTCATCGTAACGTGCCCCACGGTGGCATGAACTCGCTGATGGCAACACCTGGAGCCGAGGGGGTGACTCCCCTACCACCATCGCCTGTGCCGGAATGGCTTCAGAACATGATGAAATGAAAAATTCAACTAACATCGCAAATAAATAAAAAAGAAATATTATGGCAAAGCAATTGAAAAAATGGCAAGGTTGGATACTCTTCGGAGGATCTATGGCAGTAGTCTTTATTCTGGGGCTGCTTGTGTCGTCACTGATGGAGCGCAGAGCCGAGGTGGCCAGCGTGTTCAACAACAAACGCACCGTGTTTGAGGACTCGATTATAGCCCAGAACGAGAAGTTCAAGGCCGACTATCCGCGTGAGTACGAGACGTGGGCAATGACGGAGGACACCACGTTCAAGTCGAAGTACAACTCGTCGCAAGAGGTTGACGTGCTCGAGCAGCGTCCTGAGATGGTAGTACTCTGGGCTGGCTATGCCTTCTCGCGCCACTACAACACCCCTCGCGGACACAAGCATGCCTTAGAGGATATGCGCAAGATTCTGCGCACAGGCAATCCTGGCATTCAGATTACGCCCGACTCCATTGCCGGAGACATGCAGCCCGCTACGTGCTGGACGTGTAAGGGCCCTGACGTGCCAAGAATGATGCGTGAGCTCAGCGCCTCGAAATCGGTTATGGACCCCGCTAACTTCTACGCCAAGAAGTGGAGCGAGCTGGGTGCCGACGAGGTGAACCCCATTGGTTGTAGTGACTGCCACGATGCCCGCACGATGGACTTGCGTCCTGCCCGCCCTGCCCTCTACGAAGCTTTTGCCCGTCGTGGTCTGAATGTGAAAGATGTGTCCCATCAGGAGATGCGCTCGCTGGTGTGTGCCCAATGCCATGTGGAGTACTACTTCATCAAGCCTAACGACGAGAAGAATCCCGGCAAGGCAAACTACCTGGTGTTCCCGCACGACAAGGGGCTGACCTGTGAGGCTGCTGAGGATTATTACGACGAGATTGGTTTCTACGACTATATCCATCCGCTATCGAAGACCAAGATTCTGAAGGCCCAGCATCCTGGTTGGGAGATGTCGCAACAAGGCATACATGCCCAGCGCGGCGTGTCGTGTGCAGACTGCCACATGCCCTATAAGCAGGAGGGCGGCGTGAAGTTCTCTGACCACCAGATACAATCACCGTTGGCCAAGATTGACCGCACCTGCCAGACCTGTCACCGTCAGGATGCAGAGGTGTTGCGCCAAAATGTGTATGAGCGCCAGGAGAAGTGTAACGAGGTGCGCACCCGTGCCGAGCAAGAGCTTGCCCGTGCCCACTTCGAGACAAAGTTCATCATCGACAAGGGTGCTACCGAGGCTGAGCTGACTCCCATTCAGGCATTGCTCCGAAAGAGCCAGTGGCGTTGGGACTATGCCATCGCCTCTCATGGTGCCACATTCCATGCACCACAAGAGGTGGTGCGCCTACTCTCTCATTCGGTTGACTACGCCCAGCAGGCCCGCCTGCTTATTGCCCGCGTTGCAGCCAAGCATGGGCATACTGATGCCATCCCCGTGCCTGACTATAGCACCAAGGCAAAGGCTCAGGCTGCCATCGGCCTCGACATGAAGGCACTGAATGAGAACAAACAGCGCTTCCTACAGGAAATCGAACCCAAGTGGATTGAGGAAGCAAAGAAAAAAGGCAAATTAATTGAAATCTAAGATTTTTGTTGTACCTTTGCAGCAAATATCTTTGGATATGTGGACTAAACCTTGGAATATGAAAGAAGGCTTCCTCATTGGAGGAGGCCTTATCATTGCAGGACTGGCACTACAGTTGAGCGTCGGTCATGTAGCGTGGGATTCGTTTGCTTGGCCTGCCAACGGCATTGTATTGGTAGGGTTCCTGGCAATCATCGCCGTCCTATTTTTATTAAGAAAGCGGGTGTATGCCTTCCAGTTCGTAAGTACTTACCAGGCCGCCATACCAGCATTGGTGTATGCCGTAGTGCTGACCATCATCATGGGACTCACCCGCCAGCTGAAAGATGGCACCTGGCTGAACAATATGCTGTCGTTCTGGCCCTTCGTGCTCATCTATGTGTATATAGCGGTCATTCTGGGAGTCATCATTTTACGCCGGCTGATGCACTTGAGTTCATGGAAGCGCGACGTGCCTTTCCTACTGAATCACTTGGGCCTCTTTATAGCCCTTATTACCGCCACGCTTGGCAATGCCGACATGCAACGCGTAAAGATGATAACCACCGTTGGCGAGCCTGAATGGCGGGCGCTGACTCAGCAGGGAGTTGTCAAGGAGATGCCCATAGCCATTGAACTGAAGAAGTTTATTATGGAGACCTACGACGACGGAAGCCCCAAGCGCTTTGCCTCAGAGATTCAGATTCTGACCAAGACGGGCAAGAACATCGAGACCACGGTTGACGTGAACAAGCCCTACGAGGTGGACGGTTGGAAAATCTATCAATACGGCTACGACACACAGATGGGTGCTAAGAGTCAGATTTCAATATTAGAGCTCGTTAGCGACCCCTGGTTGCCGTTGGTATATACGGGCATCTATATGATGCTGGCGGGAGCGGTTTGTATGTTTGTAATTGGAGGGAGGAGACGCGCATGAGCTGGGAGCAATTTATTTATTTTGCAATGGCTGCAATCCTGCTTTGGGCTATAGGAGCATGGGCGGCATGGAAAGGAAAAACTGGCTTTGCCTATACGGCAACCATCGTCGGACTGGTCGTTTTCTTCTCGTTTATTCTCTCCATGTGGATTTCCCTGGAGCGTCCGCCGCTTCGTACTATGGGTGAGACACGCCTATGGTATTCGTTCTTCCTACCATTGGCGGGTTTCATTGTCTATTCGCGATGGAAATACAAATGGATACTCACGTTTTCCACGATTCTTGCCTTGGTGTTTATCAGCGTGAACCTGTTTAAGCCTGAGATTCACGACAAGACGCTGATGCCAGCCCTCCAGAGTCCTTGGTTCGCCCCTCATGTCATTGTCTATATGTTCGCATACGCCGTACTTGGTGCAGCTACGGTGATGGCCGTCTATCTGCTTTTCATCAAAAAGAAAACAACGGAAAGCACTAATCAACCCATTGCTGATGAAGAATCAGACATCACCGATAATCTCGTCTATGTAGGCCTCGCCTTCCTTACCATTGGCATGCTCTTCGGTGCTCTCTGGGCCAAGGAGGCGTGGGGGCACTACTGGTCGTGGGACCCCAAGGAGACGTGGGCGGCCATCACCTGGCTAGCCTATCTTGTCTATGTGCACTATCGTAACCTACCACACCATCGTGAGCGCCTTGCTCTCTGGATACTCATCGTCTCTTTCGTTCTCTTGCAGATGTGCTGGTGGGGCATCAATTATCTGCCCTCTGCCCAAGGCTCCAGCGTACACACCTATAGCATGAGCGAATAGGGGGAAAGAGAGACAACGGGGAACTCTCAGAAATGGGGACTCCCCGTTCAAACCAATACAATAAGATATCCTTTTATGGGGATTAACAATTTATAACCTTTACGGTGTATATCTTTCCACTCTCTTCATTTTACCGAAACATTGCCGAAACATTTTGCATTTATCAATAGTTTGAAATTATTTATAAAAATATATACGAATCTCTATCTATTAGTATATAAGGCTATTTCACATTATTATAATAGTATTGAGCATTGTTATTTAAGTTCGGCTCTGGGTACCAGGCTTCAAAGCAAAGAGTGCTGCAAGATCTTTCTTCGCAGCACTCTTTTTGCAGAAGAGAGGAACTGTCTCTTTCAAGACAGCCCCTCTCTCTCATATTCTCTAAAACACAAATGAATCCTTTTTATTTGCTCATCAGTGCGACGGCTTTGGTCTTAACCACTGAAGCGAGCGACATAACTACATAATTGAAGATAATCATAACTTAAACCCTTTCTTTAATTATAAAATTGTTATCCTAAATGTTACCTTTGTTTCTTAAATCCAGTGCAAAGGTACGACTGTGTTCGCACACAAACAAGTTTTTCAGTCCAAAACACTTATTTCGGGCCTTCTTCTTGATGTGTGTCAAACCTACACTCTTAAGCCTGGAAATGCAATCGTTTGCATCCTTCAATTCACATTATCTGAACCCATAGGATGACAACGGGCGAATATTTTTCGTAACTTTGACCCAGAAAAAGTCGACGCAGGTCAACTTGCAATTAACAATAAGCGAACGCTACCAATCAATTGTCTAACAAAAACCAATTTATAATATGAGAATCAACTTTCATCTGGAGTATCAGACCACCTTCGGCGAGGAACTGATGGTGAACATTCTGACGGACGGTAAGCCCGAAGAACACAAGATGGGTACACTCGACGGTATCCATTGGTCAACAGAGATCAACAAGGTCATGAAAAACGCTGATCACATTGATTACTACTATAGTGTGATGCGTGGTGACAAACAGGAGCGCACGGAATGGCTTGTAGAACCCCATCGCCTGGAGTTCGCAGCAGAGAAAGGCGTACGCTACACAGTCTACGACCACTGGCTCGACATCCCAGAGGATGCCTACCTCTACTCGACAGCCTTTACAGAATGTGTGGCTGCCAGGAAACTGAACATGAGTCCACAGACATCGTATGCCAAGACGGTGCGGCTGAAGGTGCGCGCCCCACAGTTGCGCAACAACGAGCGTCTGGCTATCATGGGTGCTGGTGAAGCACTGGGTAACTGGGAGGCTCTGCGCGCCATCGACATGGCAGAGCATGAGAACAACGAGTGGGCCATCAGCCTCGATGCCAGCACCCTGCCTCAGACTTTCGAATTCAAGTTTGTGGGACTCGATGACGAAGAGGACGTGACTCCCCTTTGGGAGAATGGCGAGAACCGCAAAGTCACCCTGCCGGAACTAGAACAGGGCGAGGTCGTGGTTTATGAGTTGTCGCAGGCCGTCTTCCCCATCTACCCTTGGAAGGGAGCAGGAACAGTTATCCCAGTCTTCTCGCTGCGCAGCGAGGGCAGTTTCGGCGTAGGCGACTTCGGCGACCTGAAGCAAATGGTCGACTGGTGCGCAAAGACAAAGCAGCGTGTATTGCAGGTGTTGCCCATCAACGATACGAACATGACGAAGACGTGGCAAGACTCCTATCCCTACAACAGCATCAGTATCTATGCCCTGCATCCGCAATATACCGACTTCCGACAGTTGCCTGCCATTAAGGACGAAGCCAAGCGTCAGGCCTTCGAGGCATTGCGTCAGGAACTGAACGCCCTGCCACAGATAGACTATGAACGGATGTTCGCTGCCAAGATGGACTATCTGCGAACAATCTTTGCACAGGAATGGGCAACGGTACAGCGTCGGGATAGTTATAAGAAGTTCTTCGAGCAGAACAAGGCCTGGCTGGTGCCTTATGCAGCCTTCTGCTACTATCGTGACCTCTATGGCACGGCCGAGTTCCCCACATGGCCCAAGACTGCTACCGTAGAGGCTACACAGAAACCGTCGTTCAAGGGTAAGAAGGAACTGAACTTCTGGTATTTCGTGCAGTATAACCTCGATGCCCAGATGCACGAAGCCCACGCTTACGCTCGCAAGAACCGTGTCATCCTGAAAGGCGATATCCCCATCGGCATCAGCCGTGACGGTGTGGAGGCCTGGGTAGAGCCTAAGTACTTCAACTTGAACGGACAGGCTGGAGCGCCACCTGATCCATTCTCTGCCGACGGTCAGAACTGGGGCTTCCCCACCTATAACTGGGACGAGATGCTGAAGGACGACTGCTCGTGGTGGGTGCGCCGTTTCCGTAAGATGGCGGAATATTTCGATGCCTACCGTATCGACCACGTGCTGGGTTTCTTCCGTATTTGGGAGATTCCCATGCCAGAGAAGTCAGGGCTCATGGGCCAGTTTGCCCCAGCCTTAGGCATGAGCAAGGAGGAGATCGAAGCCTACGGCGTGCCCTTCAGGGAGAATCTGTTCCTTGTTGACCACAAGCGTAATGATCGTTGGCATCCGCGCATCGCCGTACAGTATCAGGAAGGCTACAACCAATTGAATGACGGTGAGAAGTACTGTTTCAACCGTCTCTACAACGACTACTTCTATCATCGCAACAACCAGTTCTGGTACACGGAGGCTATGAAGAAACTGCCTAAGTTGACACAGGCCACCCGAATGCTCGTCTGTGCTGAAGACCTCGGCATGGTGCCCGACTGTGTGCCCTGGGTGATGAACGAACTGCGTATCCTCTCCTTGGAGATCCAGTCGATGCCCAAGGATCCGACGACACGTTTCGGCAAACTGTCGCATAACCCCTATCGCAGTGTAGACACGATCTCTACCCATGACATGTCTACCCTTCGTCAGTGGTGGGATGAGGACGAGGAGCGTTCACAGGCCTACTACAACACGACGCTGCGCCGTAGTGGGGCTGCCCCCCGTCCGTTGCCAGGCTGGCTGGCCAGAGATATCGTGAGCCGTCACCTGACGTGTCCGTCGATGCTCTGCATGATCTCCTTCCAAGACTGGATGAGTATCGACGAAAAACTGCGTCTGCCCGACGAGAATGCCGAGCGTATCAACATCCCCGCCAATCCTCGTCACTACTGGCGCTATCGCATGCACCTCACCATCGAGCAACTCCTAGCCGCCGATGACCTCAACAACGAAATCAGCACATTAATTATACAAAGCGGAAGAAAATGAGACAACGAATTGCACGAATGATCGTATTGGCCGCCTTATTACCAATGATGGCATGGGCTGGCAATGTCAAGTCGCCGAATGGCAACATTGAGTTAAAGTTTTCTGTAGATAACACAGGCCGTCCCGTCTATGAGATGACCTACAAAGGCAAGGCCGTCATCAAGCCTTCTTTCCTTGGCCTCGAACTGGCCAAGGACAAGCATGCCTCGATGGGTATGAGAGAGACAGACCTCATGGACGGCTTTGCAATCGCCAAGGAAGAGACCTCTGAGTTCGACGAGACCTGGCAGCCGGTCTGGGGCGAGACCAAGGACATCCGTAACCACTACAACGAACTGGCCGTCACTCTTCAGAAGACTTGGAACGAGCGCAGGACTACCAGGAACATGGACGTGCAACTGGAACCCCAACAACATCGCCGTGAAATCATCATCCGTTTCCGTGTCTATGACGACGGTATCGGATTCCGTTATGAGTTCCCCCAACAGAACGACCTGAACTACTTCATCATCAAGGAAGAGCGCTCAGAGTTTGCCATGGCAGGCGACCACATGGCATGGTGGCTTCCTGGCGACTACGACACCCAAGAGCAGATGACCCAGCAGACAAAACTCTCAGAGATACGCAGCCGTATGAAGGAAGCCGTCAACTGGGGCAACTCCTCTGTGGCCGTCTTCTCAGAGACAGGCGTGCAGACCTCCCTGCAGATGAAAAGTGACGACGGACTGTATATCAACATCCACGAAGCCGCCTGTCAGGACTATGCCACGATGCACCTTGAACTCGTTGATGCCGAGACCAAGCACCTCTCTGAGAAACTCCTGGGCGGCAGCAATGCCTACACCCCTGACCCCAAACCGTCAGTCTGGCCCCTGCCGAAACCTCTTACCTTCGTCAGCCATCTGACACCTGATGCCACAGGCCTGAAGGGAGCCATGCAGACGCCTTGTGAAACTCCATGGCGCACCGTCATGGTTTCTGACGATGCCCGCGACATGCTCTCCAACAATCTGATCCTCAACCTCAACGAGCCCTGTAAGATTGAAGACACATCCTGGATTCATCCCACGAAGTATTGTGGTGTATGGTGGGAGATGATTGTCGGCAAGTCGAACTGGCACTACACCAATGACTTCCCCTCAATCAAACTCGACCAGATTGACTGGAGCAGCGTAAAGCCTCACGGCCGTCACGCCGCCAACAACGAGAAGGTGAAGCGTTACATCGATTTCGCAGCCAAGAACGGTCTCGACGAAGTGCTCGTTGAAGGATGGAACGTTGGTTGGGAAGACTGGGCGAACATGTGGAAGCGCGATGTCTTCGACTTCGTGACCCCCTACCCCGACTTCGACATCAAGATGCTCAACGACTATGCCCACTCGAAAGGCGTGAAACTGCTCATGCACCACGAGACATCATCATCGACCCAGAACTACGAGCGCCATATCAAGGAGGCCTACGAACTGATGAACAAGTATGGTTATGATGCCGTGAAGACAGGTTACGTGGGTGATATCATCCCCCGTGGCGACCATCACTACTCACAGTCGATGAACAACCACTACCTCTACGTCATCAAAGAGGCCGCCAAGCATCACATCATGGTGAACTCGCATGAGGCTACCCGTCCAACAGGTCTCTGCCGCACCTGGCCGAACCTCGTGGGTGGTGAGAGTGCCCGTGGTACAGAGTACGAGGCCTTCGGAGGCTCCAACCCCGACCACACCTGCATCCTGCCGTTCACCCGTCTGCAAGGCGGTCCGATGGACTACACCCCAGGCATCTTCGTCACGAAACTGAACACCTGGAGCGACAATACCAGTTGGGCCCGTATCACCATTGCTGGTTCGCTGGCACTCTATCTGACGATGTACTCGCCTCTACAGATGGCAGCAGACCTGCCTGAGCACTACGAGCAGTTCGACGACGCCTTCCAGTTCATCCGCGACGTAGCCTGCGACTGGGACGACTCCAAGTATCTCGAGGCCGAGCCAGGTGACTACATCACCGTTGCCCGCAAAGCCAAGGGAACAGATAACTGGTTCATCGGCGGCAAGTGTGACGAGAACGGTCATAAGACAGCCATCAAACTCGACTTCCTCGATAAGGGCCGCAAGTACGACTGTACCATCTATGCCGATGCGAAGGATGCCCACTACGAGACCAATCCGCAAGCCTACACCATCACCAAGAAGGTAGTTACGGCCAAGGACGTTCTGAAACTCACAGAAGCCCCTGGTGGCGGATTCGCCGTTTCCCTGATTGCAAAATAGACCAACAGGCTTATGAGAAACTATTTATTATTTCTCTTCCTTTCGCTTACGATGGGGGCGACAGCCCAGACGGACGAGCAGGTAGACCTCAAGGCACTCTATCAGGAGATTGACGAGGCTATCAGCCAGTCGCCTCAATTCGTTGCAGAGCGAGGTCATCAGATTTCTGCATGCCAAGACAGTTTTCTGACGGCGAAGAGTACAGAAGAGCGTCTCCAGAAGGCCGAGAGGCTCTTCCTGCTCTATGAGCCCTACAAGAATGACTCCGCCCTCTATTATGCAGAGACGTGCATCAGCCTGGCCGACTCCCTCCATCGTTCAGACCTCATCGGAAAGTTCCGGTCCCGGCTGGCTTTTCAGTGCTCCAGTTCCGGCAGATACACCGAGTCGCTCGAGCAACTCCGTCTGGTCAAGAGGTCTGACCTCGACAAGAACGGGCTGTGCGACTATTACAATGCCTGGATGCATGTCTGCGGAGAGTTAGGCTTCTATACCCAGCGCCCAGATGTGCGTCAGAGATATTACGATCTGCAGAACCTCTACCGTGACTCCGTATTGGCGGTAGCAGATGATAACAGCGAGCGCTATCTCCACTTGAAAATGGATATTCTCAGTGCCCGCCGACTGTTTCAGGATGCCCTGGAACTCAGCGACGAATGGTTCAAGAAGGTTACCGACAACACCCACGAGAGTGCCTTTGCCGCCTTCTACCGTGCGATGGTATACGCCAATCTCAACAATCACGATATGACCTGCTACTGGCTGGGAAAGTCGGCACTCGACGATATCAGGTGTGCCGTGATGAACCAAGCCTCACTGCTGTTCCTGGCAGAGCGACTCGCTGATGACGGAGACATAGACCGTGCCCACCGATATGTGGAGTTCACAAAGGGTTGCAACGTAACCTTCTGCCCACTTCTTCGCAACTACCAGGTCAATTCCGTGGTCCATGTGTACGAGAAGAGCAGTCAGGCGGCTCAAAAGCGGGCGAACACGATACTTATCGTCGCCTCCGTCGTGATCGTACTGTTCCTCATTGCACTCTTCTACACCATTTTGCTGATCAGAAAGACGAAACACAACAATAACAAACAATGAAGGCCTTGATATTTGCAGGATTACTGTCTTTGCTGTTCCCCAAGAAAGTGGCAGCACAGGCATTTCAAGAAGTGAGTTACAGCCCAGAGAAGACTCTGTTTGCACTCTTTGCGCCCAACGATGCCAAGAAGGTCGTCGTGCGTATCTATGAGTCAGGCCTCGGCGGCAAAGCCGTGAAGACAGTCAAGATGTCGCGCACAGCCAACGAACAGTGGACAGCCACCGTGAAGGGAGACCTCATGGGTAAGTTCTACACCTTCGACATGGGCAACGGCGAGTGTCCTGGTGTCTTCGCCAAGGCCGTTGGTGTGAATGGCAAGCGAGGGGCCATCATCGACAGGACGAAGACCAATCCAGAACAATGGTGCAGTGACAAACACCCTATTGTTAAGTCGCCTGCCGACCTGGTGGTCTACGAGATGCACCATCGTGACTTCTCCATCGCCCGAGAGGACGCTAAGTATCCAGGCAAGTTCCTCGCTCTCACAGAGCCCTGGGCCATCGATCACCTGAAGACACTCGGCGTGAATGCCATCCATATCCTACCCAGTTACGACTATGGCTCTGTGGACGAGACACGTCTCAACGAACCACAGTATAACTGGGGCTACGACCCTGTGAACTACAATGTGCCAGAGGGTGGCTATTCCACTGACCCCTACAACCCGGAGGTGCGCATCCGTGAGTTCAAGCAGATGGTGCAGGCCCTCCATCAGGCCGGCATCAGCGTGATTCTCGACGTGGTGTATAACCATACCTACGACATCGAGCACTCAAACTTCCATCGCACCTATCCTGACTACTATTATAGGTTTACAGCAGACAAGAAGTATTCCAACGGCTCAGGCTGCGGCAACGAGACGGCTTCTGATCAGCCGATGATGCGCAAGTTCATGATCGAGAGTGTGAAGTATTGGATCAACGAATACCACATCGATGGTTTCCGTTTCGACCTGATGGGCTGTCACGACATCGAGACGATGAACGAGATCCGCAAGGCTGTCGACGAGATCGACCCCACCATATTTATATATGGCGAGGGGTGGAGTGCAGGTGCCTGTGCTATCCCCAACGAACAGCTCGGCATGAAGGCCAACATCCCGCAGATGCCTGGCATCGCCGCCTTCTCGGATGAGATTCGCGACGCATTAAGAGGTCCCTTCGATGATGACTCGAAGACTGGATGGATAGGAACAGGCACCCGTATCCTGAAGTCCTCAGAATTGGCTGTCATGAAGGAGAGCCTGAAGTTCGGCATTGCAGGAGCCATCGCACATCCACAAGTCGACATGACGAAGGTGAACTACTCGAAAGCCCCCTGGGCTTTGGAGCCCACACAGATGATGTCCTATGTGAGTTGTCACGACGATATGTGTCTTGTGGATCGTCTCAAGGCCAGTCTCCCCGGCATCAGCGAGGCAAAGCTGATACGTCTCGACCTCCTGGCACAGACGGCTGTCTTCACCTCACAGGGTGTTCCTTTTATACTGAGTGGTGAAGAACTGCTGCGCACCAAACTCGGCGTACGCAACAGCTTCGAGTCACCAGACAGCATCAATCACCTCGACTGGGGCAACAAGACGAAATATCCGCAGGTGTTCGACTACTACAAGAACCTGATTGCCCTGCGTAAGCACCATCCCGCCTTCCGTCTGGGCAATGCCGATCTCGTCAGGAAGCATCTGGAGTTCCTCGATACCCCAGACAAGGTTGTGGCCTATCGTTTGAAGAACTATGCAGGCCGTGACGACTGGCGCGACATCATCGTGATTCTCAATGCCAACAAGTCCGCAACGGAAGTCAGTATCCCTGACGGGCGATACACGATTGTCTGCCAAAATGGGGTCATCAACGAACAAGGAATGGGTGAGACAACGGGTTGCAAGGCCTCTGTAGGGCCTCAGTCTGCATTAATTATACACAATTAACACTTTATTTATGGTCGTTCGGGGAAAATTGCTTATCTTTGCAACCGCATCAATTAAGCATTACTTTCTAACAAATACACAATTATGCAAAACGTACCTGTAATTAAGATTGGTATCGTGGCCGTTAGCCGCGATTGTTTCCCCGAGTCATTGGCAGTTAACCGCCGTAAGGCCGTTATCGCCGAGTATGAAAAGAAGTTTGGCAAGGAAGGCATCTACGAGTGCCCCATCTGCATCGTTGAGAGTGAGATCCACGCTCAGCAGGCTCTGGCTGATGTCCAGAAAGCCGGCTGTAACGCCCTCTGCGTTTACCTCGGCAACTTCGGTCCTGAGATCTCAGAGACCATGATTGCTGACTGGTTCCAGGGTCCCACGATGTTCTGCGCTGCCGCTGAGGAGACACAGAAGGACCTGATCGACGGTCGTGGCGACGCTTACTGCGGTATGCTGAATGCCAGCCAGGCTCTGTCGCTCCGTAAGACCCGCGCTTACATTCCTGAGGAGCCTGTAGGCGACGCTGCCCAGTGCGCTGAGATGATCCATGAGTTCCTGCCGATTGCCCGCGCCATCGTAGGTCTGCAGAACCTGAAGATCATCAGCTTCGGTCCCCGTCCCAACAACTTCCTGGCTTGTAACGCTCCTATCCGCGCCCTGTATGACCTCGACGTGGAGATTGAGGAGAACTCAGAGCTCGACCTGCTCGAGGCCTTCCAGAAGCACCAGGGCGATCCCCGTATCGACGACGTGGTGAAGGATATGGCTGCTGAGCTCGGCACTGGCAACAAGATTCCTTCCGTACTGCCGAAGTTGGCTCAGTATGAGTTGACGCTGACAGACTGGATCGAGGGTCACAAGGGTTCTCGCCAGTTCGTGGCTATGGCCAACAAGTGCTGGCCTGCCTTCCAGACCATGTTCGGTTTCGTTCCCTGCTATGTGAACAGCCGTCTGACGGGCCGTGGCATTCCCGTGGCTTGCGAGGTTGACATCTATGGCGCTCTGTCTGAGTACATCGGAACCTGCATCAGCCAGGATGCCGTGACGCTGCTCGACATCAACAACACCGTACCTACCGACATGTACGAGGAGAGCATCAAGGGCAAGAAGTTCGCTTGCGACACCTACACCGAGAAGGAGATCTTCATGGGCTTCCACTGCGGTAACACCGCTTCTTCTAAGGTCTGCAACTGCCAGATGTGCTTCCAGCGCATTATGGCCCGCGCTCTGCCTGTAGAGGTGACCAACGGTACACTCGAGGGTGACATCCAGCCGGGTCTGGCTACGGTTTATCGTCTGCAGTCTACGGCCGACACCAAGCTCCGCGCTTACATCGCTCAGGGTGAGGTGATTCCTGTGGCTACACGCTCATTCGGTTCAATCGGTATCTTCGGTATCAAGAACATGAGCCGCTTCTATCGTCACGTCCTCATCGAGAAGCACTATCCGCACCACTGCGCCGTGATGTTCGGCCACCAGGGCAAGTATCTCTGGGAGGTGCTGAAGTACATGGGCATCCCCGTGGACGAGATCGACTACAACTTCCCGAAGGGCAACTTCTATCCCACAGAGAATCCTTTCGCATGATCCGACAGTAAAAGCTGTTTCGTATGAAGCGCTACACACTGATGATCCTCGCTGTCTGTTCGGCACTCACAATGCTCGCTCAGACAGCGAGAACTTTTACGCTCGACCTGACTGCCGACGGTCAGGCCAAAATGGTTTGTTTCCTCCCTGAAAAGCCCTGTGGCCGAGCCATCGTGGGCATTCCCGGAGGCGGATACTCCATGCTGTCGAACACCCACGAAGGCACACAGGCCTCAGGGTGGTTGAATCAGCGTGGCATCGCTTACTTCGTGGTCAACTACCGATTGCCCAACGGCGACCGTACGAGACCCATCAGCGACGTGGAGCAGGGCTTCCGTATCGTTCGCGACTCGGCTAACGTCTGGGGCATCAATCCTCGCGACGTAGGCATCATGGGCTTCTCGGCTGGCGGCCATCTGGCATCAGTCATCTCTACCCATTCGGCCTTCGACGTGCGGCCAGACTTCTCGATCCTGTTCTATCCCGTCATCTCGATGGATGAGCGCGTCAGCCACAAGTGGTCGTGCATCAACTTCCTCGGCAAGGAGGGACAGAAGGATCCGGCGCTCGTCAGAGACTTCTCGACGATGAATGCCGTGCAGCGGCACATCACGCCTCCGGCGCTGATCATCTCGGCCAGCGACGACCGCCTGGTGCCCTTCGTGACCAACGGACTGGAGTACTACAAGGCCATGCGCCTGGCTGGCAACGAGTGCGCCATGTATGTCTATCCTACGGGCGACCACGGCTTCGGATTCGGCCACTGGTTCAAGTACCACGACCAACTGCTGACGGATATCGGCAACTGGCTCGATGCGCGCCAGGCTCCCAAGACGAATGCCACACGAGTGGCCTGCCTCGGCAACAGCATCACCGACGGCTATGGCATCGACATGGCTTCGGCATACGGCTATCCCGCTCAGTTGCAGAAGAAACTCGGACAGGACTACTGGGTGAGGAACTTCGGTGTGAGTTCACGCACGATGCTCAACAAAGGTGATTTCCCCTACATGAACGAGCCTGCGTGGAGAGACGCGCTGGCGTTCAATCCCGACGTGGTCATCATCAAACTCGGCACCAACGACTCGAAGCCCGAGAACTGGCAATATGGCTCTGAGTTCAAGCAGGATCTGGAGCAGATGATCTTCACGCTCCGCCCCGACCTGAAGCAGTATGCCGACATGCCCGCGAAGAAGGTTCTGAAGGCGATGGCGAAGGCAAAAGCAAAGGCCGCCAAGGCAGGCAAGAACGCCCCCGCCAGACCTCAGATCTACCTCTGCACGCCCATCCCCGCCTTTAAGTCGACGTGGAACATCAACGACTCGGTCATTGTCAACGGCGTCATCCCCATCCAGCAGGAGGTTGCAGCGAAGTACGGCCTGAAGGTCATCGATCTGCATACGCTCTACGCTAACGATGGCGACAAGATGGTCGACGACGGCATCCATCCCAACGACAAGGGTGCTGTCCGCATGGCCGACATCATCGCCGAGGCCATGAAGGCAGAATAAAGCCTCATATATCCATCTGAGTCACACAACGAAATTTTCATGTTTTATCTGCCACCCTGCCACCAATCACTTGGAAAGCCTTTAAACAAAGCGTATCCAAGGTGGTGGCAGATAGGTGGCAGGTGGCAGCAAAAGCGAAATTTCGAGATATTCCAAGGACGATTTAATATTATTTTACTATAATTTCAGCCATTTTTCTCAATATCTTCCGAATATAGAGAACAATTGCTTCCAATGAGGGTTTACACTGTTTTCTCTTAGAGAATACATTGTTTTCCCTTAGGGAAAACATCGTTTTCTCTCTGGAAAAAGACAGAAAACGATAGGTTCTAATACCGTTTAAGTACCCATTGCTGCCACCTGCCACCCATCTGCCACCATCCTAAAACACCTTTAAACACTGGTAATTCAAGAGGTTGGTGGCAGGTGGCAGACAAAAAACACAGAAAACATTCACACGTATACATCTGTGACCAGAGAGCGTAACAGAGATTGAAAATTCCGCTTTCTTTTATTGCTCTGGAAATCAGGTTATAGCGGATACCGTCAACCAAGACTGTTTCTGCGCTTGCCAGCATGGACAGCAATGTCATAAGGGCGGAAAGCAATATCTGTTTCACATTGATAAGTTTTAATGATTGATGACAAGAATCGAAAGTGGACGTTCAAGTCTTTTCTTTAAAATGTCTTTTATTTCATTTGTTTGTTTTACGCCGCAAATATAAGCTATATTTCTGAAACTTGCAAGGTTTTTGAGGAAAATGCAATCGTTTTAGCAAGGGATTGCGAAAATTATGGCACGCAGGCATACGGCATAAGGAAATAATTCGTAACTTTGCCAACAGTTAGAGAATAAACTAAAGACTGATTATGCAAAGGATTTTATGGATGGCCGCATTCGTGCTGGCAAACGTATTGACAATGAGTGGAGCAAAGAAGACAGTGATTGACAGGATTGAGCCGACAGACTGGTACGTGGGGATGAAGAATCCTCAGGTGCAACTGATGGTCTACGGACAGGGTATCCGCGATGTGGCGGAGGTGACGACGGACTATCCGGGCGCCACCATCGACAGCCTCGTACGCCTCGACTCACCCAACTACCTGCTCGTCTACATGAACCTGAAGGGCGCCCAGCCTGGCACGATGACGCTCACTTTTAAAGGTGGAAAGGTGAAGGGCAAGAAAGGTGAAAAAGTATTGTATCAGTTGAAGCAGCGTGAGATGAGCGGCGACAAGCGTATCGGATTCACCAACGCCGACGTGCTCTACATGCTCATGCCAGACCGTTTTGCGCAGGGACCGAACCATCCTGCTCAGATAGCCGACATGCGCTCATACGTTGAAGACCGCACAAAGCCCTCGCTGAGGCATGGCGGCGACCTGAACGGCATCCGCGAGCATCTGGACTACTTCAAGGAACTCGGCGTGACCGCCCTCTGGCTGACGCCTGTGCTTGAGAACGACTCGCCAGACTCCAAGAACGGCTACTCGACCTATCACGGCTATGCCACAACCAACTACTATCGCGTGGATCCCCGCTTCGGCACCAACGAAGACTACCGCCGTCTCTGCGACGAGGCTCATCAGAAAGGGCTGAAGGTGGTGATGGACATGATCTTCAACCACAGCGGCTTTGAGCACCCCTGGACGAAGGATATGCCGACGAAAGACTGGCTGAACACCCCAGAGTGGCTCACGGAGAAGCAGAGCGGCCGCGACCCCATGACGGGCTTCACAGCCAACAGCGACGGCTCTGAGCCTGCCAAGAGTGCCTACCTGCAGACATCGTACAAACTCACGCCCGTGGTGGACCCCTACGCCTCGAAAGTAGACCTGAAGGAGACCGTCGAGGGATGGTTCGTGCCCTCGATGCCTGACCTGAACCAGCGCAACCCACATCTGATGCGCTATCTGATCCAGAACTCCATCTGGTGGATCGAGACCGTGGGCATCAACGGCATCCGCATGGACACCTATCCCTATGCATACGCCGATGCCATGGCCCAATGGATGAAGGAAATCGATGAGGAATATCCTAACTTCAACACCGTGGGCGAGACCTGGGTGACAGAGCCCGCCTATACGGCTGCCTGGCAGAAGGGTTCCAAGCTCACAGGCCACAACTCATTCCTCAAGACTGTGATGGACTTCTCGTTCTTCGACAAACTGAATCAAGCCAAGCACGAAGAGACAGACGCGTGGTGGAACGGCTTGAACCGCCTCTACAACTCGTTCGTCTATGACTACCTTTATCCCAATCCTTCGAGTGTGATGGCCTTCATCGAGAACCACGACACAGACCGATTCTTAGGCAACGGCAAGGACACGCTGGCTCTGAAACAAGCCCTCGCCCTGCTGCTTACCGTGAAGCGCATACCACAGTTATATTATGGTACAGAGGTGCTGATGAACGGTACGAAAGAAGTGACAGACGGTAACGTGCGCAAGGACTTCCCTGGCGGATTCCCAGGCGACGAGCACGACTGCTTCACCAAGGAAGGCCGCACGAAGGCCGAGCAGAGCATGTTTGCTTGGACCAGCCGCCTGCTGCACTGGCGCCAGAACAACGATGTGATCATCAAGGGCTCGCAGACGCAGTTCATCCCCTATGCCGGCATCTATGTCATTGCCCGCCAGTATAAAGGCAAGACTGCACTCACCATCCTCAACGGCACATCGAAGCCAGCCACGATGGAGGTGGAGCGCTATCAAGAGGTCATCGGCAATACCACCAAGGCCAAGGATATCCTCACTGGTAGATATGTCGACCTCTCAAAGAATCTGGAACTGAAGCCTCGCCAGAGCCTGGTCCTGGAGTTTTAGAGGTGAGAGGTAAGAGGTAAGAGGTGAGAGAAATGACTAAGGGCAGAGTCTGCGTTTGAAGTATTCTCTCACCTCTCACCTCTTACCTCTCACCTCTCACCTCTTACCTCTCACCTCTAATTAACGCTACTACGTACTCTGACTGCGTGCCGATGCGGAACTTGCCACCCCAGATGCCGATGCCAGAAGACACATAATACTGCGTATCGCCACGCTGATGGCTGCCCCACGAGCACTCATAGATTGCATCCGTAATCCAAGAAATCGGCCATACCTGTCCACGATGGGTGTGGCCGCTTAGTTGGAAGTCGACACCAGCCGCCTCGGAAAGTTCAAGGCTGTACGGCTGATGGTCGAGCAAGATCACATACTTCGACTTGTCCACCCCAGCCATCAGCGCATTGACATCCTTGCGCTTCATGTTCGTACGGTCATCACGGCCTATGACGACTATCGAACTGTCGATGACTGCAGCCTCATCGATCAGCAGACGGATACCCGCATCCTTGATGAACTGCCTGGCCCTGGGTTCGCCGCTATAGTACTCGTGGTTGCCCAGACAGGCATAGACAGGCGCCTGAAGCCTACGGAACTCCTCTGCCATATTCTCTTCAAGCAGCGGACGGATGCTGCCATCAACGATATCCCCAGCCATCAGGATGAAATCAGGTTTCTCGGCATTGATCATATCTATCCATCGTGCCAGTTCCTTACGGGGGTTATGATAACCCAGGTGCAGATCAGAAGCCATCACCACCTTGTAGTCCTTCGGCAGAGGCTTTGAAGAAGTCAGTTCGAGCGGCACACGAACCTTATTATAATAATGGATATTGCCATAGAGGAAAACGGCGAATAGCAACACAAAGATGCCCAGAGCCATCTGCCAGTTGTTGAAGAGTAGCGAGCGAGGCACCAGATGCACCAGTCTGCCGAGATCGAGCACGAGGAAGATGATGACCAGATAGAGCAGGATGAAGATAGACGAGGTGCCGACTTCATAGAGCACCTGCGCCACTGGCAGAGAATAGTTGTCCGTCTGCCGCCGCAAGCCAAAGAACAGCAGGAGGAAACAGCCCACCATCAGCATCACAATCAACGTCTTCCACAGACGCGAAACGGGAAGGATAGCCCACACGTGCCATCCTATATAAACGACTGCCAACAAGGGCAGAACCATGAAAATGAGCATCCACATAAATCGCATATTTTAAGTATTTTGGGTGCAAAAGTATAAAGAAATCGCAAAAACGAACAGATTATTCACAAATATTTCGTACCTTTGCACTCTGATTAATAACTTTTAGCGTATGAAGACATGGCGTTATAGCCTGATAGTACTGGCATTACTTATTACATCAACCGTATTAGGACAGAAAAAGGAAGTACACATCTTAGCCGTTAATGATATGCACGCCCAATTGGACGTGTTTCCACAATTAGCCGCACTCATCGACAGTCTCCGTGCCGAAGATCCTTCATTGTTGGTATTCTCCGCAGGCGACAACAGAACGGGTAACCCCGTGAACGACAAATACAGGATTCCCGCCTACCCCATGGTGGCCCTGATGAACCTGACGGGCTTCAACGGTTCCGCATTGGGCAACCATGACTTCGACGTGCACTCGCTATCGAGGCTCATAGGACTCTCCTCATTCAGATATATCTGTGCGAACATCTTCCCTGACGACACGACGAACATCAAGACCGTACCCTGTCAAGTGTTCGACGTGGAGGGTCTGAAGGTTGGTGTCATAGGAGCCATCCAACTGAGTCCCAAAGGCATTCCCAGCACGCACCCAGACAACATCAGTGGCATCCATTTCAAGCCTGCCGAAGAAGTGATCCCCCAATACGAATGGCTCAGCAAGGAGTGCGATGTCACCATCCTGCTCTCCCACCTCGGCTATCCTGACGATATCAAGATTGCCGAGACGACACCATGGCTGGACCTGATCATCGGAGGCCACACGCATACCCAACTGAAGGGCGACGAGATTAAGAATGGCGTCCTGATTACCCAGAACAAGAACAAGTTCGGCCGTGTGACCTATATCACGCTGACCGTAGACAGCGGGAAGGTCGTCAACAAGAAGGCAGAATACATCGACGTGAAGGCCTTCTCCAAGCGGAGCGGGCTTGTGGACGCCATGATTGCCCACTTCAACGACAATCCAGAATTCCGTCGTGTGCTGGCTATTGCCGAGACTCCCTTTGAGACTCGTGAAGAAATAGGCAACATGATCTGCGATGCCTTTATGGACGGCACTCATACAGAGATCGCCATAGAAAATCCAGGGGGAGTAAGAATAGAGAGTCATCCTGCGGGAGATATCTCTGTACTCGACGTCCTCGAGATGGATCCCTTTGACAACAATGCCGTTGTACTGGAACTCACAGGAGAGGAGATTGTCAGGATGATGCTTACCTACTGTCACAACACCCTTTTCAGTTTCCCGTTCGTGGGAGGCATGCAGTGCGAGATCACGCTGGATGAGACCAATCCTAAAAAGATCAAGAGCGTCAGGCTGCTGACTCCTGACGGCAAGAAGATGAACATGAAGAAGAAAAAGTATCGGGTAGCAACCAACAATTATATTACCGCTACCAGTGAGATTCCAGAAGGATCGGCACGCGTGTTGAATGTGCCAACCACAGACCTGATCATGAGATACTTGCAGAAGAAAAGAACCGTCAACTACAAAGGCTCTTCACATTTGAAAGTACTCTCGAAGTAGCACCTGCCTGACCCTTTACAAACTGTCCGGCCTTCTGCCCCTGTTCTTTCAAATAATCGGGGTCGTTGGCCAGGCGATCCATCTTGCCGGCAAAGTCATCATAGCCCGTAATCTCCAAGCCACCACCCTGCTTCATGCCCTGAGCCTCCTGGAACTTCTGGTTGTTGGGACCGAAGAATACAGGCACATCCCACACGGCTGCCTCCAGCAGATTATGGATACCAACGCCAAAGCCACCACCCACATAGGCCACATCGCCATAATGATAGATGCTGGAAAGAAGTCCGAAGCAGTTAATAATCAACACCTCGGCATCGCCAACATTCTCCGCTGATGCTTCCGTATAACGGATGACCTTACGGCCTTCGAGCAGTTTCTCTATCTGCTGCAGGTGATCTTCGCCGATAACGTGAGGAGCAATGATGAGTTTCCACTCTGGATGCAGGTTGAAGTATTTGATGAATATCTCCTCATCAGGCGGCCATGAAGAACCTGCCACAAACACAGGAACATTCTCCTCACCCTTTCCTACTTCCGCATTCCTCGAAATAAACGCCTCTACGATCGGCAGTTGCTTGGCAGCCTCTTTGATCTGAAGTACACGGTCAAAACGGGTGTCGCCCACGATAGTTACGTTCGTGATACCTATCTTAGCCAACAACTCCTTGCTCTGCTCATTCTGCACGAAGAAGTGAGTAAAGCAATTCAATACACGTCCGTACTGACTTCCGTACCACTTAAAGAATACCTGATCAGGACGGAAAATGCTCGATACGCTATAGACAGGTACACCACGATGCTTAAGGATATGCAGGTAGTTGTACCAGAACTCGTATTTGATAAAGAACGCCATCACTGGTCGTACAGAACGGAGAAAGCGCCTTGCATTGGTAATCGTATCTAACGGCAGATAACAGATGATATCAGCCCCCTCGTAGTTCTTACGTACCTCATAGCCAGAAGGAGAGAAGAACGTGAGCAGGATTTTATACTCCGGATGATCCTTTCGTAACTGCTCCATCAATGGACGTCCTTGTTCAAACTCTCCCAGCGATGCCGCATGGAACCACACATACTTGGCCTCTGGGTCTACCTTTTCTTTCAGGATGCGGAAAGCCTCACGCTCACCGCGCCACATCTTGCGCACCTTCTCGTTGAAACGGCTGTAGATTGCAACGCCCAAGAGGTAAAGATATATGCCGAGGTTATACACTTTGTTATTTACGATTTACGGATTTACGATTTACGGATTTATCATCCCAACGCTTCGATGGCCCTCTTCATGCGCCTGATGGTCTCTGCTTTACCTAAGAAGGCTGAAATGTCGAACATCCCAGGCCCTTTGCCCTCGCCTACGAGAGTCAGACGCCAGGCATTCATGATATTGCCCAGTTTGTATTCCTTCTGCTCTATCCATGCATGCACGATCTGCTCCTGATTCTCCAGAGAGAAATCGTCAATGCCCTCAAGCACGTCGATAAGTTCTGTCAGTTGCTGTGCACTATCTTCCTTCCAGCGCTTCTTCACGGTCTTCTCATCATACTCCGTAGGAGCCTCGAAGAAGAACGAGCAAAGAGGCCACAATTCTTTGACGAACGATACACGGTCCTTCATCATGGCCGTCACCTGAAGGATGCGCTCAGACGTCTCCTGTGGACAATGCTCCTTCACAATGGGTTCAAAGAGGGCAGCAATCTCCTCGTCCGACTTCTTCAGGATATACTCATGGTTAAACCAGATGCCTTTATCGTAGGCAAACTTCGCACCAGCCTTCGAACACTTCGTGATGTCGAACAGCGGCACAAGTTCGTCCAGTGAGAAAATCTCCTGTTCCGTTCCTGGGTTCCAACCCAGTAAAGCGAGGAAGTTGATAACGGCTTCAGGAAAATAGCCATCTTCCCGATAGCCACGAGAGGTCTCGCCCGTCTTGGGGTCCTTCCACTCCAAAGGGAACACAGGGAATCCCAGACGGTCGCCGTCGCGCTTTGAGAGTTTACCCTTACCATCAGGTTTCAGCAATAGCGGCAGATGAGCAAACTGCGGCATCGTATCCTCCCAACCGAAAGCCTGATATAGCAGAACATGTAACGGTGCACTCGGCAACCACTCCTCACCACGAATCACATGCGTAATCTCCATCAGATGGTCATCGACGATATTCGCCAGATGGTAAGTCGGCAACTGGTCGGCACTCTTAAAAAGTACCTTGTCGTCAAGGATATCCGTCTTCACACGAACTTCGCCGCGGATAAGATCATTGACCAGAACCTCTTGTCCACCATCGATCTTAAAGCGCACCACATACTGTTCACCATCGGCAATCAGTTGTTCCACCTCTTCTTTCGGCAGCGTCAGCGAATTACGCATCTGGTTACGGGTATGGCTGTCGTATTGGAAATTCTGGATTTCCGTACGTTTCGCTTCCAACTCCTCTGGGGTGTCGAAGGCGATATATGCCTTACCAGCATCCAACAGTTGCTGTACATATTTCTTATAGATGTCACGGCGCTCACTCTGACGATACGGTCCCTTGTCACCTCCGAAACTCACGCCCTCGTCGAAATGGATACCCAGCCACTTGAACGACTCGAGGATATATTCCTCAGCGCCTGGCACGAAACGGTTCGAGTCTGTATCCTCGATACGGAATACAAGTTGACCACCATGTTGGCGGGCAAACAGATAATTGTACAAGGCAGTACGTACACCGCCGATATGAAGGGCACCCGTCGGACTGGGTGCAAATCTTACTCTTACAGTTCTTTCTGACATTGTAATATTATTATTTGACTGCAAAGGTACGAAATAAAGTTAAAAGTGAAGAGTGAAAAATGAAAAAATTGCTGCCGCCACCTAAAAATTCTCCATTCTTCATTCTTCATTCTTCATTTTATTTGTATCTTTGCAGCGAAAATATTGTCTAACCATCCATAACAGACAGCATCAAATGAGTAGTTTTGACTTTAAGAACGAACTCACGTGGCGCGACTTTCTTATTCGCGCCGTACTCGTCATAGGTACCGTGGCCATCATAGTATGGCTGATGCCGCGATCTAACCAATTCAGTTTCAATGCTGAGAAAGGACGTCCTTGGGTGTACTCCGACCTCAGCGCCCCCTTTGACTTCCCCATCTACAAAAGCGACGAAGTCATCAACAGAGAGCGCGATAGCCTCATGAAACTCTACGAGCCCTACTATCTGATTAACAAAGATATCTCAGGCAAACAAATACGGCAGTTTTACAAAGACTATTCCAATGGCATCCCTGGCCTTGAGAACGACTACCTGAGCATCATAGCCAACCGTCTTCGCGACCTCTATGCCACTGGTATCATGAACAGTTCCGAGTACACCGAACTGCATCAGGACACTGCTCGCCTCATCCGCATTATCGACGGCAAGACAGCCAACAGTGTGCCAATTACCGAAGTTAACTCTGTCATCTCGGCCTACGAAAAGATTTTCCTTGATGAGACATTGGCCCAGCATCGCGAAATCCTGAAGAAATGTAACCTCAACGACTACCTGACCCCCAACCTCACCTACGACAAAGACAGAAGTGAGGCAAGTCTCAATGAACTCCACAACAGCATCCCTTTGGCTACAGGACTCGTTCAGCGCGGACAAAAGATCATCGACCGTGGCGATATTGTCGACGCAAAGACATATAACATCCTCATGTCGTTCAAGAAAGAGACCGAACGCAAGCATGAGAACGACCCGCAATTCAGCCTCACCATACTCGGCCAGATTCTCTATGTTGCAATCTTCATCACCTGCTTCACCATCTTCCTCACCCTCTTCCGCAAAGACTATTTCGAGAAAGTACGCTCCGCGGCGATGCTCTATGCACTTATCATGATCTTCTCCGTCACCGCCTGCATCATGGTCAGCCACAGCATCCTGCATATCTATATGCTGCCCTTCGCCATGGTGCCAATCTTTGTGAGAGTGTTCATGGAATCCCGCACCGCTTTTATGGCGCACATGACTACCATCTTCAGTTGCGCCTGTATCCTCCAGCACCCGCTGGAGTTCATTACCGTCGAGACCATAGCGGGTATGATTGCCATCTTCTCCCTACGCGAACTGTCAAGCCGCTCACAACTCTTCTGGACGGCCGTTCTTATCACTGTCGGCATGGCACTGACGAATATCTCCCTCGACTGGATGCGCAACAACGATTTCACTCGCCTGAACTACAGTGAATACAATTACATTATCATCAACGGCCTGCTATTATTCTGCTCATACCCTTTGCTCTATCTCCTTGAGAAGGCCTTCGGCTTCACATCGAACATCACCCTCATCGAACTCTCTGACATGAACAAGGAACTCCTGCGCAAGATGAGTGAAGTGGCACCAGGCACTTTCCAACACTCCATCCAAGTGGGTAACCTCGCTGCAGAGATTGCCCGCAAGATTGGTGCCAAGAGCCAACTCGTCCGCACTGGTGCACTCTACCACGATATCGGCAAGATTACTAATCCCATCTATTTTACAGAGAATCAGTCGGGGGTCAACCCTCATGAGAAGATGGGATACATCGACAGTGCCCAGATGATTATCAGCCACGTCACCGAAGGTGTGAAGATGGCGGAGAAGTACGACCTGCCAAAGGTCATCCGTGAATTCATCACCACCCATCATGGTCAGGGAAAGGCGAAGTTCTTCTATGTACAGTATAAAAATGCTCATCCCAATGATGAGGTAGACGAACTGCTCTTCACTTATCCAGGCCCCAACCCATTCACCAAGGAACAGGCCATCCTCATGATGGCCGATACGGTCGAGGCCGCCTCACGCTCTCTCCCTGACTACACGGAGAAGACCATCCGCGACCTCGTCAACCGCCTCATCGATGCGCAGGTGGCTGAAGGTTATTTCAAGGAGTGCCCTATCACATTCCGTGACATTGCCTATGCCAAGACCGTACTTATCGAAAAACTCAAGACCATTTATCACACACGTCTTTCCTATCCAGAACTCAAGAAATAGGTTTTTGTCTACAGAAAACTGCACATAATTGCACATTTGTGCATATATTTGTGCATTTTCTGTTAAACCTTGTTAACTTTGTGTACGCAAACAACACACTTTTAAACAATATATCTACCTTTGCACCCGATTTTCATAAAAGATGTTTAAGGATATGAACAAAATCACAACATGTCTCGCCGGCGCGATGCTGGCCGTAGCAACCAACGCCACAGCAGGTGGCATCTTAACCAACACGAATCAGAGTATCGATTTTCTCCGCAACCCAGCCCGCGACGCGGCTATCGGTCTCGACGGAGTCTATTCTAACCCGGCAGGCGTAGCCTTCATGCCAGAAGGTCTCCACGTCGCCTTCAACTGGCAGTACGCTCATCAGACACGTACCATACAGAGCGAGAACCCTGTCTTTGCACTCGGCCGAAAGAACCATGGACTGGCTCAGAAGACCTTCGAAGGCGTTGCAGATGCCCCTATCATTCCATCATTGCAGGCTGCCTATAATAAGGGAAACTGGAGTGTACAATTCAATTTCTCCGTCCCAGGCGGCGGCGGTAAATGTGAGTTTGCCGACGGACTCGGTTCCTTTGAGAGCGTTGTCGGAGGCATTGCCAACCAACTGCAACCCCTCGGCGCCACAGGTTATGATATGGATGGCTATATGCAGGGGCGACAATACTACTTCGGTTTCCAACTCGGTGCTGCATATAAAATTACCCCAAACCTCAGTGTCTATGGTGGCTTGCGCATGCTTTACGGTGCCGCTACCTATAAAGCCAAGATCAGTAACATTATGGTGAACACCGCTGGCGGTTATGTCGACTTCGGCAGTTTCCTCCAAGGCGCCACCTCAACCATCGACGGAAACATCTCACTGATCAATGCCGCTATAGCCCAGTATCAAGCCGCTGGTGTCGACGTTCCTACAGAACTTACGGTGCAACTCGCACAACTCGAAGGCACCATGCAGAGCCTCAACGGCCTTCAGAAGTACTCTCAGGGGGTAAACCTGCTCTGTAACCAGACTGGCATGGGCGTTGCTCCCGTCATTGGCGTCGACTATCGGCTGGGGGCCTTCAACTTCGCCGTCAAGTACGAAGCAAGGACAGAGATGCATATGGAGAATGAGTCTACCGTCAACGAGGCCAGCGAGATTCCTGCCGTCAATAAGTTCCGCGATGGCGAAAAGATTGATGAAGACTCTCCTTCCCAACTTGCTATCGGCGCTATGTGGAACATCAACGACGATGTGCGCCTAAACCTGGGCTATCACCACTTCTATGATACAAAGGCTCACTGGTATAATGACACCCAGAAACTACTCAACGGTGGTACTAACGAGTATCTCGGGGGTGCGGAGTGGGACGTCACTGACCGTCTTACCATCTCCGCTGGTGTCCAGGTAACCCGCTACCAACTCACTGATGCCTATATGAACGACATGTCGTTCGTTGTCAACTCCAGCAGCATCGGATTTGGCTTCAAGTATCGTGCCGGCGAACACGTGCAACTCGGTGCCGCCTACTTCCAGACCAACTACGAGGACTATAATCGTGTGACCTCTGCCACACCGCGCATCAGCGACTCCTTCACCCGCACCAACCGCGTACTTGGTATCAACTGCGAATTAAATTTTTAGGAGTCCATCGTAATACTTCAGACAAAGAGAGCCAGGCTTTTGCTTGACTCTCTTCTTCTATAAGCATAACCTAAACCGTTTACGAACTCCGATTAACCTACCATTTGATACAATGTCAATCGGCGAGATATTAACCGCAATTACCTTGCTTTACAAATAAAGATGGAAAAGATTTGGTGATTTGGGAAAATTTGTGTACTTTTGTAAACGAAATAGACAAACAAGAAGGATAAAGATTATGAACAAGAAACTGCTATCTCTTATTGTTTTTTTTGCACTTCCTCTTGTATTGCTGGCTGGCTCTGGCGATACAAATGGTGACAACAAGGTGAATGTGGCTGACATTGTGGAGATCATAAACTACCTCAACGGAACACCGTCAGAAAAGTTCGACGCTAACGAGGCAGATGTCAGCGGCAATGGGAAAGTGAATCTAATTGATATTAAGATTCTTGAAAAAGTCATCATGCATGGAGATTTAGACATAGAATCTGACCTAGATTATTACAACCTACTGGATCTGATAAACGATGCACAAGAGAAGATAGACGAACTGAACGACAAAATCAACCAGACGGAACCAAAGTTGCTGCACATGGAGTTCCTGGCATCCGAGAATCCCATGCAACTGGTTGAGAATGTTGAGTGCATCATCATTGGCGACAGTGCAGTTACGTGCAGGGTGCTGAATTTTATGAATGCAAAATCACTGATTCCGCGATTCGAATTTACAGGCGACCGTGTGACGATCGGTGGCCAAGAGGCCATCAGCAGCGAGACAGCATTTGACTTCAGTTCTGAACAAACCCTCGTCGTTCACAATGGAGAGAAAACCAAGGAATACATTATCAGCCTGATTGCTTATACGGGTCTTCCCACGCTGTGGGCAGAAACGATGTCCCACAAATTGAAAGAATCTAATCTGTATTATGAAGCCACTTTCAGTCTTACAGACAATGCCGTATATGGAGGTCAAAGCAGTCTCCAAAAGACTACGGGCAGAATTATGGCAGAGGGGGATCTTCGTTACCACACTAAAACGGCCGAAGTGTCTGACTGGACAGAATGGGGGAAAAATGACTACAAGTTGAGTTTCTTAAGCGCAGTTCCGATATTGGACATGCCGGCACATACAGACTGGAAGTTGATGCCCAACGTGAACGACATTACCATGTTGCACAATCAGACTGCTTTTTACCTGACCGAGATAAGCAATCTTGAGTATAAACCATGCTTCCGCTACGTGGACCTGATGTTTAACGGTCACTATTCAGGTACCTATATGTTGGGGGAGTATCTTTCTCAGCAACATCCGAGTATGGGAACTTCTGTAGACTGGTATCTGATCCATGAAATCGCAAAGAATGAAAAAGGGATGCAGACGTTATGGGATTTCGAAACAGCATTTGGCGATGCGGGACAGACAACAGCAACAGGATTCGTGCTAAAGGATGTTGGGGAGTTTAAGGAATTGTTCATGGATCCGATTTTCGTCGCCGAGGTAAAAGAGCGCTTTGACTATTTCTACAGTCGTCAGACGGATATCATCAGGAACATCAACGAAAATGCGCAGTATCTAAAATACGCCATCGTGGAAGACAACTCAAAATGGGACACTTTTACATCACACAAGTCTTCCGACGCCGACACCTGGGTATTGTATCAGGACAAGGTAAACAGCATGAAAATTTGGCTGACCCAGCGTATGCAATGGCTCAAAGAACAGTTTGATGCTATGCCAGCATCCCGCAGTAGGGAAATGGCACGATGGGATGCAGCACAAGTACAAAGGAATACAGAGCAAGACAAACTCAACGGTCAACTTCGACTGATGTGGGAGGCATTACAGCAAAGAATAGAAACCCTTGAGAGGACTCTTGAGGAACGTATGGAGCCAAAACTACTCACGATGGAATTTGTGACAGCCGACAATCAATCGCTGCGAGAAAATATCAGATGCAAGATTGTCGGTGACAGCATTGTCGAGTGTTGGTTGCCAGCAATGACTAACGAAAAAGTCCTAAAGCCCCGTTTTACCTTTGAGGGCACAATGGTGGTTATCGATGGGTTCGAAGCAGAGAGCGGTAAGACAGAGATTGATTTTACAAGACCTCGTACAGTGACTGTTGCAACTTCCAGCAAAAACAAATATTATAAAATATATGTCCATTCCTTTACTGGTCTCCCAATGATGTCTATCACTACCGACGGTCTTCAGGAGGTGACTTCAAAAGAAGACTATATCGGCGCCACCTTGTCGTTAAGGGAAGACGTTAAGACACGTGCTGCCGGTGATTATGTGGAATCGAGAGTAAATATTAAAGGACGAGGCAACTCCAGTTGGCAATTACCCAAGAAACCTTTCCGACTGAAATTTGATGAGAAGATCTCATTGTTGGATATGCCCAAGGACAAGTCGTGGGTGTTGATTCCTAATTATAGCGACAAGTCGATGCTGCGCAATAGTCTGGCTTTCTATATGAGTCGCATCAGCAACCTTGACTATACACCTGAGAGCCATTTCATCGAGTTGACTTTCAATGGGAAATACTGGGGGACCTATCTGCTATGTGACAAACTGAAAATCTCCAAACAACGCGTGAATGTTGGAGATGACGGTTTTTTGTTTGAGATAGACAGTCGGGCACCTGGTGAATCTGACTCACGTTATTTCGCTGTACCTCATTTGGAGAATGTCGTCAACATTAAGGAACCTGATCTGGAATACGGCGACGAGAACTTCCTTTATGCAAAGGATTTCGTAAACAAGGTTGACGGTATCTTGTTTGGGGATGATTTCACCAACCCGTCAACAGGCTGGCAGGCCTATATAGATATGGACTCTTTCGTCGACTGGTATCTGATTCAGGAGATTGGTAAGAATCTGGATGGCAATTTCGATACGAGTTGCTACATGCATCTTGCCCGTGGTGGGAAGTTGAAGATGGGGCCCATATGGGATATGGATGTGGCCTATGGTAATATTAACCAGGCCAACCAGACATGTTACGATCCAAAAGAATTCTATATTAAATACACCAAATGGTATGACCGCCTATTCAAGGATCCTGTTTTCGTGGCAAGGGTGAAAGAGCGTTTTAATTTCTTTTATTCTCATATGAATGACATTCTTGCTCATGTCAATGCCGATGCACAGTATCTGAAATACTCAGCCGAGGAGAATAACGACGTGTGGCATCTGCTAAATGTCAAGACCTGGTCTAATTACAACATCTGGGGAAGTTACCAAAATGAAGTTCAAGGACTGAAGGAGTGGTTTGTCGCACGCATGGAGTGGCTAAAGCCCCAGTTTGACAATATGTAGATAGTCCTAGTTACAGTGGATCTACATCGTAATAAATCTGGAGGGAGGCGTATCGCTTGTCTTGCTGCATCTGCTGCTGGGCAAGCGATAAGTATTTGCGGACGGTGGGGAGATCGAGTCCCGGCTCAACCTTGAGGAGGAGTTTGCGGATGGCAAGCGATTTGACCTTGGCGACGGCAGGACGGTCTGGACCAAGGACACGGGTGCCAAACCACTGGCGCAGGCGACTGCCAAATTCAAGGCCGGCCGTATCGACGAGACTATCGCTGCGATGTTTCAGATAGATACATACAAGACGACAACAAGGCGGATAGCGGAACTGTTGTCGCTCTGCCATGACCCCACGGAAGAAAGCAGAATAGTCGTTGTCGACAACCTGACGGATAATAGGACTATCAGGACTCTTCGTCTGCAGGATAACGAGTCCACGATGGCCTTTGCGACCTGCACGGCCACTAACCTGCGACATCATCATAAAAGCATGCTCATAAGCACGGAAATCAGGATAGTTCAGCATTGTGTCGGCATTTAGGATGCCTACGACGGAAACACGGTCGAAGTCGAGTCCTTTAGAAATCATCTGTGTGCCGATGAGAATGTTTGTACGACCAACGGAGAAATCGTTGATGATGCGTTCGTAGGCCTGGCGGGTGCGAGTGGTATCGAGGTCCATGCGGGCTATACGGGCTTCTGGGAAGATCGCGCGCACTTCGTCCTCAATCTTCTCTGTACCATAGCCTCGTGTCTGAAGTTCACGGCTACCACAGGCCGGACACTCCGTCGGCACCTGATAGGTATAGCCGCAGTAATGACAAGTCAGTTGGTTAAGGTTGCGATGAAGGGTCAGAGATACGTCGCAATGCTGGCAATGAGGGACCCAGCCACACTGCTTGCACTCAATCATGGGCGCATAACCACGACGGTTCTGGAAGAGGATGGCCTGCTCGCCACGTTCTAAAGCCTCACGGACCTTCAGCAACAACTCTGGCGAGAAGGGGCCATGCATCATCTTCCGATGCTGCAAGTCTTTGATGTCTACCACTCGTATCTCTGGTAGTTCAATGCCTTTGTAGCGCTCCGTCAGCGAAACATAGCCATACTTGCCTGTCTGAGCATTGTGGTACGTCTCGATAGAAGGAGTGGCAGTACCTAGCAATGTCTTGGCTCCACACATCTGCGCTAAGACAATAGCGGCACTGCGGGCATGGTAGCGGGGCATTGGATCCTGCTGCTTATAGGATGTCTCGTGTTCCTCGTCGATGATGACTAGCCCAAGATGCTGAAAAGGCAAGAATACGGCACTGCGGGCACCGAGTATGACATCGTAGGGATTCTTTGAAAGTTGCTTCTGCCAAATCTCTACACGCTCGGCATCGGCATACTTCGAGTGGTAGATGCCAAGCCGACTACCAAAGACCCGCTGCAAGCGCTCCATCATCTGTACGGTAAGGGCTATCTCAGGCAGGAGGTAGAGTACCTGCTGATGCCTGTCGAGAGCCTGCTGAATGAGATGGATGTAAATCTCGGTCTTACCGCTGGATGTGACACCATGAAGTAGCGTAACAGGCTTTTGGAGGAAAGCGAACTGTATCTGATTGAAGGCTTCCTGCTGGGGCAGACTGAGCGGTTTGATATGCTCTGGACGAGGTTCACCACCATGATTAAGACGTCCCACCTCTTGCTCGTAGGTTTCAAGGAGACCTCGCTTGACGAGAGCCGTGATGCTAGCAAGGGTGTGACCTTCGTTCAATAGTTCATCACGAGTAATTCCCAAGAGATAGTTTTCGGTCTCATTAAACAACGACAAATCGAGAAAATCTATGAAGGCTTTCTGCTGGGATGGTGCGCGCTGAAGCATATCAAGGGCGATATGGAGCGCCTGCTCGGAGCGGAACCTGGCAGTAAGACGGATGAAGGTCTCTGTCTTTGGGCGGTAGCCATCTTCTGCTTTCAGGCCAGCAGGGAGAGCAGCCTTATAAACCTCGCCAATGGGTGAGAGGTAATAGTCGGAAATCCAACGCCAGAGATTGAGTTGGGAGTCCAACAGGATCGGCGAGGCATCAAGGACTTGGAGAACATCCTTATAGTTTACAGTTGACGGTTTACAGTTTACAGATGATTTGCTGGCAAGCCCTTCCTCTACAGCAGAGTTATCACCTGTAAACTGTAAACCGTAAACTGTAAACAAAACTTTGGCGACAATGCCGACATAGGTCTTGTTGCGGCCGAAAGGTACGAGGACACGATAGCCAACGGCAACCTGCCGCTCCAACTCAGGCGGAACGGAATAAGTGAACACGCCGTTGAGGGGAAGCGGCAGAATGACGTCTATAAACAATTTATGATTGACTTATTTGCGATTTACCCTTTAGAAATAGTAGGCGGCTGAAATTTGCCAAGCGTTGTTGTGAGTATCGATGTCTTTTATAGATGTGAACTCACCTGACTTGCCTGCTGCGAGGTTGTAGGTGAATCCAACTTCGAGATGTCCCATGAGAGAGAGACCGGCACCGAAGTTAACGCTCAGGTTGGCATCCTTCAGACGATATTCACCGAATTCGGTCTTAAAGACCTTATCAGCGACAGGGAATCCGAACTGAGGACCTACGGCGAGGTAGATACCAGCCATACTGCTGAGGCCGATGTTATAACGGAGATTTACAGGCACCTGAATGGACTTCTGCTTGATGGTCTCATTTGACGAAGACTGTTGTTCACCAGGCAAAACGGAAAGTGAGGTACTTGAGGATTCAAGCTCAACATTGGCACTGCGCTCATCGTAGAGGGCTGCGATATCGGCTCCAAAGCCCATAGGCAGTGAGAGTTTCAGCGTGGGGCCTACAAAGAAACCTGCCTTGTTCTTAGAATCGAAGACATCCTTGCTGATCGACATTTTGGTGATGTTAAGACCACCCTTCACACCAAACTTGATTCCCTGTGCCTGTACAGTCATCGTCATAACGACTGCCAGCACGACTAACGAAATGATTCTTTTCATGATTGATTCTGTTTAAAATGAATTTGATGGTGCAAAGTTACGAAAAAAAAAGCAGATGATACAGATATTGCAGAATTATTTTATCATTTCTGCGCAATCCGCATCATCCACTAAGAAGTTCAAATGTATAAAATGGTTAGTGACGTTGTCGACGGACAGATACCCGGGCACCGCTGGAAGCAGCAGAGCCACTGCCAGAACCACTCTTTGACTTAGAGGCTTTAGTACGGCGGACACTGCTCTTCGGAGCCCTGTTACCTTTAGCCTTCGCCTTCCGGGCGGCCTTTATATTCTGAGGATTAGCATTGGCGATACTGTCTAGAGAGTCTTTCTTCTCAGGATCGCCGAAGATATTCTTACGGAAGGCTTCCAGTTCCTTCTCGATGCGCTGTTGTTCTGCTGAGAGTTTCGTGGTGTCGCCATCGCAGAGTTGCAACAATGTCTTACCTTGGGCATTATTGGTCTTATAGATCTTGCCACGGTACTTATTGAGCGTAAAGAAGTCATCCATCGTCATCGTGGCGGCATTGTTGAGGTTCGACGTCATCACCGTCTGACGGTTGAGGAAGGGTTCAAGATCACTGTACTTCACCCAGAAGAGAGGGTACTGAGTGGCCTCGCCGCCAAAGTCATCTTCACGCATCATCACCGGACAAAGAGCCACCACCTTAATATGGAAGGCAGCATTGGCCTGGTCGTAGTAAGCACTTTCCTTCAGATAGTACTTCGTCACTTCCTGCGAGGGGATATCACTATTATCGACCTTCAACTTTCCATCCTGTTCCTCATAGAAGATATGGCGGTCATCGAGCAACGTCTTCATCTCTATCTTCGTCTGGTCGTTGAACACATCGGCACCATCATTGGCGATGGAGTATTCATAGACGGGGATATAGTTATTCTGCGCCAACTTAAATATATAAGTAAATAGGTTCATCTGCTTACCCTCAGGCTGAACAGGATAGTAAAGTCCGGCATTGGCATCTTTCGTGAGATCAATCTCACGGTAAATATCACGACGCCACACCACATCCTCAGGCATATCAACAGCCGTTGGAAACGATATTTGTGCACGGATGGACATGGCGGAAGAAGGATTCTTCTTCTGCTGTTGGGATGTCTGTTGCTGACTGCGTCGCTGCTTAGGCTGGGCGACGGCAACGTCAGTCACCAATGTTATCAGTACTAAGAACAATATTCTTTTCATATCATCTATTAACTATAAACTATCAACGATCTACCCTACTTCACGATTACCTCCATAGGGTTCTGCAAAGTGCGCGTCAAGCCATCAGGGCCAACTACCGTCACACGGGAGATATAGAAACGGCGATTACGAGTCAATTTTCGGAATGTTTCCTTCTGACGAGAGGAGAACGAGGTGCCCTCGCTGACGATAGGAACAGCATTACCCATATTATCGAAGAACACGGTCTCGAACGACTGTACCCGGAAAGCGATGTCAAGGATGCCGTCGTCGATGGCTGCACCAATAGCATTGGCACCTATCAACTGTGACTTGGAAAGGCCGCCACCCTTATAGCGGGTAGGATTGCCATGCTCATCATTAATCGTAATATAAGGTGTCGGATCTGGCAGGCGGCGCACACGGAAGGTAAACTGTCCCATCTGCTGTGGGCGTCCTGTATTAGTAGAGATAACGGTTATCGTAGCATTTTCACCTATCTTAGAGGGACGGGCAATATACTTTCCTGGACCTACGGGTTGCAAGGTACCATTGGTCATCGTCGCTTGTATTTTAGTAAGCGGCACACCGGGTACACTGATGCTGATGGGATTGTTGTAACCAGCATATAGCATATTCATCAGGTCGGCACTGACGGTGGCGCTGGGATCAACGACGGTATATTTCTGAGAAAAGTCGCGACGGACTTTCTCGCCATTGCCATTGACTGTCTCGAGATATCCAGCCAGCGTGAAGTCACCTGTGGTACCACAAATACGCTCATAGAGGTTATCTTTAAGATCTACCTTCTGATTACCTATATAAATATCAGGAACCTGAGTCGTGTCAACGGCAGCCATAACGATATGGGCGGAGAACTTATCACCGCGGACGATTGTCTGGGAATTAGGGATGACGAATGCCTCGAGAGCATTGACACGGATATCCTTCACATCAATATTCTGCACCAATGTATGGAGCACCTCACCCTCTGCATAACGCACATCACTTTGCAACTTAGACAGCAGAGTAACGGCAGCAGCGGCAGGCATCGCCTCGAACATATACTCCTGCCAGTTCTTTCCCATCGCAGAGACATCGGAGGGAATGTCTGTTGAGAGGTTGGAGGCTATCATCTTCTTCTGGCGATAGGTGCCTACCATAGAGAGCATCTGCCGACGATAGGCGGCAACGGCGTCATGCAGTTCCTGCCCCCTGCCACGTCCTGGTGCGAGCATCACCTGGTTAGCGGCCTCAAGGTCTTCTTTATTGCGGATGTTCAAGACATCACCCTTCTTTCCATCAGCCTCTATGACGATGGCCTGCTTCAGGTCTGCAATCAGATTATAGAGCGAGTCACTCATCTTCTTCACCTCACGTGACTTGTCATACCATTCCTTCGTCTTTTGAGGGTTTGCCTTCATCTGCAGGGCAAATTCATCGTACAATGCCAGATTCTCCAATGTGGCGTTCTGCGTGGTGCGGTTCAAACTTTTCTCTACAATAGAGAAGCCGTTGAGCACCTCATTCGAGACGTTTAGCGCCAGCATAGCCATCAAGACGACATACATCAGATTGATCATCTTCTGGCGTGGAGAAACGGGTCTTTTCTTGATTGCCATAGTCGTTTATCCTAAGGGGGCGGCGGCCTTCATATTGACGGTCATTGCCTCTATCATACGGGTGTAAATCTGATTCAGCTCAGCAATCTGCTCAGCCATGCGACGCGTCTGGGCGTTAATGTCATCAATCGTACTGATCTGTGAACTGGCACTCTTCAACTGCAACTCATAGACCTTAGTGATGCCGGTGAGCGTACGATTGAGGTTCTCCATCTCCTCGGAGTCACGAGCCAAGCGCTCACTCTGCTCGGAAACTTTCGACAACATCTCTGTAAGACGCTTGAGTTCATCAACATAGTTGGCAGTAGCCTCTTCAAGTTCGGGGTTGACAGTGGGAAGACCGGAAACAGCGGATACACCGGTTATTCCGGATACTGTAGCTACGGATGACGAAACAGCTGCGATGGCCTCCGTATCGACCTTTGCCTGATCAGAAGCAGCGCTGGATGCTGCAGCAATATCGGGTTGGCCACCACCTCCGATAATGATGGTACCACCATTTCCACCAATGACAGTGGCAGCAGTTTGAGCACTCACTGCCTCAAGTTCTTCCTCTTCCGTCTTCATATGGTTATCTAGTTCCATGCCATCCGTTGTCTTATCGAACGGACGATCGAAGGCAGAGATAAAGAACACAAAGACCTCCGTTCCCATACCTAAGAAAAGGAAGAAGTTTGCTCCTGGCAGGTGGGTCAACTTAAAAAGTGTTCCTAAGATTACAATAGAGGCGCCCCAACTGTAAGCATAGTTGAGGAACGTCTGCCCTGGCACACTATCCATCCACTTCTGCAGACGGTATACAAAATTGTATTTGCTATATGTTGTCATTTTCTATAAACTATAAACTGAAACTATAAACAAGAGATTACTTTTTCGACTCCCTGGCCTTGTCGCTGGTAGAGTTGGCAAGACTACGCACACAACGGAACCCGATATATGACCGCGGCTGGTTCTGATATTCCGACGAACGCCAGGCTGAACGGATATAGGACTCTGGATCCTTCCAAGAACCACCACGCACGCTTTTCTTCTTCAGACGATACGGGTCTTCAATAGCGGCATTATATCTCAGTTGAGGGTTGATGTCGTTCATGGCATCAACGCCAGCCTCAGTATAGACGGTACTCGTCCACTCTGCCACATTACCTGCCATATCATAGAGACCGTTGCTGTTGGCGGAATAGATGCCCACGCGACTGGTAATCAGATTGCCATCCTTGGTATAGTTACCGTCATCAGGCTTGAAGTTGGCAAAGAAACATCCCCGGCCACTGGCCACATCCTCATTATCCCACGGGAACTCGTTCTGATCCTTACCACGGGCTGCGAACTCCCACTCGGCCTCTGTCGGCAGACGGTAGCGCTGCACGAAGCGGGCTGCCGGGCCCAGTCCCTTTAGCAGATATTCCGTACGCCAGAAGCAGAAAGCATTGGCCTGCTCCCATGTCACACCCACCACAGGATATTCATTATAAGCGGGGTTGGAGAAGTAGTAGCGCATATACATCTCATTGTCTGCATTTGGAAAGTCGTTCACCCAGCAGGTAGTGTCGGGATAGATATTTACGATATAGGTATTCAGGAAGTCCCATGGGCCAGACAACTGGCGGTTGATGGTCTCTCTGACAATCTTGCCCTCGTCATCGACATAGGCCGTATCCTTAGATATCCACACCTGCTCATTAGGATCAACGGCGATATCCGTATTCAGATGGCGCTCCTCTGGGTTCAGACGATTGCGACGCAGGGCGGCAGCGGTATAGTCAAACACTTCATAGCGATAGTTCATCTGCCGATAGTCGAGCATCTTCTCCCCGGTAACAGGATTGGTGACATAGAGGCCGTCGATGATCTCCTGCTCGTCCTCACTGGGCTTACGCGGCAGTGCCTTCTTCCAGTTCAGCACCGAACCGAGTTCATTGCCCTCGCGGTCTGTCTTAACGGTACGATAGGTCTCATCGATTTCTGCCAGTCGCTCTCTGAGGATGGAGTCTCTCACATAGTTAACGAACTGGCGGTACTTGGAGTTGGTCACCTCCGTTTCATCCATCCAGAATCCGTCGACAGAGATGTCGCGCAATGGTGTCTGACGGCCCCAAAGGCTGTCCGTTTTCTCAATACCCATCTTCAGATGGCCGCGCTTCACCAGCGTCATGCCGTATGGGGTCGGTTCCGTAAAGGCTCTGCCGCCAGTGCCAGTCACCTCACCGCCTGCAGAAGAAGCCAGTTTGCTGCCAAAACAACCTGCCAGCAAGAGGCAAGTGGTGAGAGGTAAGAGGTAAGAGAATACTCCCACCTTTACCAAACTCTCTATCTTAAGCATTTTCTTAAACATTTTTATATTTGTATTTACATTTCTGCCCATCATCATTTCTCTCACCTCTTACCTCTCACTACAAGATTCTCACACTCTTATGCAAGTTACGCCCTTTCTTAAACAGGTTCAGTTCCGTCTGATAACTCACGTAGAGTTCATGGCTTCCGTTTCCGATGCTGATAGCCGACGTGTATATCTCATAACTATATCCCAGCCGCACACCGTGCACATCGCCACCGATCTGTACCGTCACAGAATTTGTCGGGCTATACGACATCCCTGCATACAGCACTCTCTTCTCGTGTTTGTACATCAGCCGCCCGGAGACATCCGCCCTGTAAGCGACACCATCTGTACGTCCCAAGAACGAGGTTTGTATCGTAAGAAACGGATTTTTCAGCCGAATATTGTATCCGCCAGTCAAATAATATGTGGAAGAGACGGCTATTTCGTTCTTTTCGCCCAGTTCCACCTTGGGTGCGTTAAGATGGAGGACCGAAACGCCGGCATACCAGTTACGATGCTTATAATAGAGGCCGGCACTGATGTCGAAGGCGGTGCCGTTGACGGAAGACGAAGGCAGGGCACGATCACCTGTATCGATGATATCTATCTTCGAGCCGTCGAAAGTCTCACTGAGCATCGTAGCCTGTACCCCCAGGCTCAATTTGCCTCCCCAGAGTTGGGGTTGATAAGCATATTGCAGTCCAAATCGCTTGTGAGTGAAAAGACCAATGGCATCGTTCATGAACTGGATACCGACGCCATGATAACTGTTCATCGCATAGAAAGGCATGTCCGCAGCAGCATACATCGTCTTCGGATTATTCTCAAAACCTGCCAACTGCATCGCATAGGCTCCTACCACATTCAGTTTAGCCTCCTTACCGACGGCAGCAGGGTTGAACGAAGGCTCCATCGCCCAATAGTGGCTGAACGACACATCATACTGCGCCCTGACCGTCAGGGCGGCCAGAAACAGGAGCCATACTATGGAATAACGCTTCAACACCTCCTTAATAACGCAAAACGCCGGCATTTATTGCATCAGCGGCAGTCTTAATGGATTGTTGCACGACATAGGCAGTCGTCCATGCCGCCTGAAAGTTGAACCCGCCCGTAATACCGTCTATATCAAGCACCTCACCGGCGAAATAGAGCCGGGGCACGTGCCGGCTCTCAAGTGTAGTAGGGTCTACGCTCTTCAGAGAGACCCCTCCACAGGTGACGAACTCGTCTTTGAAAGGGGCTCGACCCGTCACTGGATAAGTAGCATTCACGAGGATGTTCGTCAGCCGGTTCATATCCTTACGGCTCATATCCATCCACCTGATCTGACTTCTGGGGCCTAAGGCCTCTGCCAGCAGATGATTCCATAGCCGAAGCGACAGTCCTAAAGGACACTGGGTTGTCAGTTGCTTCTGAGGCTGACGGGAGACCATCTCAGTGAGAGTAGCCTGCACGCTGGATTCGTCACGCTGTAACCAGTTAATAGAAAGCGAAGTTCTATAGTCACTGTCCGCCAGGAAGCGGGCTGCATAACTAGATAGTTTCAGGATGGCAGGTCCACTCACCCCCCAATGCGTGATCAGCAAGGGACCGTCAGCACGGAATTTCGTACCAGACAGGCGTACTGTCACATCGTTGACCACCGTCCCCATCAGTTCGCATAATCTCTCGTTTCCTATCCGCAGGCTGTACAAAGAGGGAACGGGCGGCTCCAGTTCATGCCCCAGTTGCGCGAGCCACTTCAGTCCCTCGCCTGTCGGAGATCCGCCTGTGGTGACGGCCACGAAGTCATAGTCCGACAGATCCGCCAGCGACGAAACTTTCTCCCCCTGCCGGATATCTATCCGGTGGCGGCGGGCCAAGGAGAGGAAACAGTCGATGACAGCCCTAGAGTCCTGGGTGGCCGGGAAGACGCACTCATCGTCCTGCGTCACCAATGGTACACCATGATGTTCAAACCACTGATAAACGTCGCGATAGTCGAAGGTCTTGAACAGACGTTTCATCAGTCGGTGACCACGAGGGTAAACCGCTGACAGGTCTCGCACCTCAGCAAAACTGTTCGTGCAATTGCAGCGCCCGCCCCCAGAAACAGCGACTTTCGAAAGCACACGATGACTACGCTCGAAGATGGTCACCTCCATCTCCGGCATTGCCTCCTTTAGGTTTACGGCCAAGAAGAAGCCTGCCGCCCCGCCGCCAATTACTGCGGTTTTCATCTGGCCCGCTTTCATAAACATTCCTAATATTTGCTGCAAAAATAAACAAAATAAAAGAAATATACTTAACTTTGCCTCTGATTTAAGTGATTTTTAGAAAACAATAAACAATGGTTAGAAAGGCAAACAAAACAGACATCAAGCGTATCATAGATCTGCTACATCAGGTAAATATGGTGCATTACAAGATACGTCCAGACTTGTTCAAACCCCATACGACCAAGTACAACGAGTCCGAACTCGAGGTCATGCTCGCAGATAATCAGAAGCCGATCTTCGTTTACGATGACGGCAAGATACAGGGCTACGCCTTCTGTCAGATTACCGAAATCGAAGGGCACACCCTGCTTCAGGATGTCAAGACGTTATATATTGATGATATTTGCGTCGACGAGCAGTTTCGCGGCCAGCATGTGGGCAAAGCCTTGTACGAACATGTGTACCAATACGCCCAGTCTATCGGATGCCACAACATCACCTTGAACGTCTGGGAAGGGAACAGTCCCGCCCTATGCTTTTATAAGAGCATGGAGATGAAGGTGCAGAAGACTACAATGGAGGTTATCCTGTAATCTGTCTATGTAGTCATTCTCCATCATAAACAGGTTATGGCTTGGAAACTGAAATACCGCTGCAAGAAATGCGGATACAAGGCTGAAGCGTACGAGGGCCGTGGACTCTTCCGACAAGAGATCAGACCGATATCATGCCCTGACTGCAAGAGCATCCAGAACATCGTTGTTGGCGGTATCATTGCCGACGTTGCCCCATCCTACAGAAGCGAGGTGGGCAGGCTCTGTCTGAACTGCGGTAGCGACCACATCAAGATATGGGACAAGAAGACCTGTCCAAAGTGTCAGGGCGAAATGGAAGAAACCGGCGACAAAGAGTTCTGGACTTGACCTCGCAACGATGATGGTCAGACAACATAATATTTCAAAGATGTTTCTATGAGTTCCCTCCGAGCCATAAAGGATGCATATGCTGTCTTTACCAACTCCCAGTTCCAGGTCATCAACCCTACCCCCACACATTTCTTGATCGTAGGCCATAAAGCATTGTAGTTAGTCCTCATGTAGTCCTTGATTATCTCGGCATCACTGATATCGTATGATTTCAGCAAAGCCATACTAACGATACCTGTCCTATCCTTTCCGGCTGTACAGTGAAAGAGAGTGCAGATGCCTTTTTCCGCATTTCCACGCAGAGTTGCAACGACCTTATCCAACTGCCTCCTACAGTAATCATCTGTTACGATGTCCATATAGAGAGCCTCGAAGTCTGGCACCATTTCCTTCAATTTCTCAGGATTCTTGCGCAGATTCTTGATAATGGTCATTGGGTCCGAACCTGTCTCATGGGTTATACCGACAGCAGAATCTTTCAAGATCGGAATCTGCAGATATTCCACACTTTCAGGCAATGGATCCTGGAACTCTGCCGACTCAATAGGCGTTCTAAGGTCAATGACGCTCTTGATATTGTACCGCCAACAGAGGTCAGCACACTCTTCCTTCGTGAATATACTAAGTTTGCCGCTACGCAGAAACAACCCTTTGGGAACGCCCTCAATAGCATCTCCAAGGTCTCTTAGATTCAACTCTTGTTTTTTACTCACTGACTTCCACACTTCTTAACTATCTCTTGATAGGCTCGTATGCTTAATAATGAGGTGTGAAAGTTGTCTTTCACACCTCATAGATCTCTAATAATTTATGTTAGCTTATGCCAAGAGTTTCTTTACAATCTCAGAGATGACTCGTCCATCAGCCTTTCCTGCCAACTGCTTGCTGGCCGTGCCCATTACCTTTCCCATCTCCTTCATGCTTGTGGCTCCCACTTCAGCAATAATCATCTTCACCTCTGCTTCAATCTCCTCTTGGGAAAGTTGTTTCGGCAGATAACTCTCAAGAACTTCCACTTGTGCCAATTCTGCATCAGCCAAGTCTTGACGCCCTGCTTGTGTGTAGGTCGTTGCCGTTTCCTTACCCTGCTTAGCCAGTTTTGAGATAATCTTCAATGCATCAGCATCAGCCAATGTGTCGTTGGCTCCTGGAGCAGTCTTTGCTTCCAGAAATACTTTCTTAATGTTGCGGAGTGTCTCCAGACGCACCTTGTCGCGAGCCTTCATTGCAGACTTGATGTCCTCGCTAATCTGATCGAATAATGCCATAATATCGTTATTATTATCAATCAATACGTTTTTATGCTGCAAAAATAATCATTTTCCATCTGAAAGGCTCACACTTATATAAAGTTTTAGTTTTATTTAGCGATTAAACTGTCAATATGTCTTCGCGTACTTTATTATATATTATAAGAAATCCACGTCGAAGATTACCATGTCCCATATTAGTGATTTGTGGTACTATATCATTGCATCACTGCCTTTGGAGTCCAATTCTTGAAGAAACGCAGCACTTTCTCTTGGTTGTAACCTTGTCCCTCTTCCAAGAAACTCGAATCTTGAATATGGATGACCCTACCTTCTTCATCAAGTACCACAAAAACTGGGAATCCGAAACGCGCAGGATTATTCAGTCGTTCCAGCATAGCCTTTGCCAACTGCACCTTTTCCTCTCCCTCAGATTTCCGTGGATTGTAGTTCACATGGATATAGACAAAGTTCTCGTCAATGACATTGCTTATTGTAGTGTCATTCGTTATGAAGTCAGCAAAGCGCAAGCACCAGGGACACCAGTTACCTCCCACCTGACAGATGACGAACTTTCCTTCAGACCTAGCTTTCACTAATGCCTGGTCTATCTGCTCGATGGGGTTGATGTTCTCGTTATACACCTTTTTCAGGCCATTTTGAGCGTCCATTGTCAACGCAAAGCAGAGACCTAACAATGATAGGATTAATATCTTTGTCATACGCCTGCTACTACTTCAATTTCAACTAATGCTCCTTTAGGTAAAGTTTTTACGGCAACGGCAGACCTTGCAGGGTATGGCTCTGTGAAAAACTCTGCATAAACAGCGTTCATATCCGCAAAGTCATTCATATCAGCCATGAATACCGTAGTTTTCACTACATTGCCCATTGTCAGACCAACCTCTTCTAAAATAGCCTTCACGTTGAGCAAAGACTGACGGGTTTGTTCCTTGATACCTCCCTCAACAAAACTTCCAGTAGCAGGGTCGATGGGAATCTGTCCAGAGGTATAGATAATATTTCCCACTTGGATTGCCTGACTATAAGGACCTATTGCCGAAGGTGCCTTTGTTGTACTGATTACTTTTTTCATCTTCTTATGGTGTTTTGTTTACTTGCATATTTCTTCAATGGCCTTACGCTTCTTTTCCTTCGGTTCATCGGCAGCATAGCCAATGGGAATCAGAACGGCAGCTTCCTCATTCTCACCTAGACCAAAGGACTTCTTGCACAGTTCGGCATCAAAGTTACATACCCAACATGTACCAAGTCCCTGTTCTGTAGCAGCCAGGCAAAGATGCTCTACTGCAATGGCTATGTCAATATCGCCATGATGTTTACCGTCGGAGCGTACCCATTCTTCATCATGCAGTATAGATGCAATGATAACAACAGGGGCAGTAGCAAACCATTCACGGTTGTAGCATTGGCTGATTTTCTTCCTATCTTCCTCACTGCTAATGATACGGAACATCCACGGCTGTTTATTCACAGCAGAAGGAGCAAACCGAACACACTCCATAATGTAGTCCAGCTTTTCGTTCTCAACACTCTTAGGCTTATAGTTCCTACAGCTATATCTTCTTTTTATCAATTCCAATAGTTCCATATTATCCAAGATTTATCAGAAGAATTTCACGATTTCATCAAGATTCTTTCTCTCAGGACGGTTAGGCTCTTCGGCTCGATAGCCCAAAGCAATGACAGCCATGATAGTTTCATTCTCAGGAATGGTAAAAAGTTCCCTAAGTTTGTCTGCTTCACGCATACCCATAATAAGAGTGTCAAAACCCATAGCCCTTGCCTTCAGGATCAGATAACAGTTACTAAGTCCATTGTCATAGGCACCCCATCCGTCACCAACCTCGTTGGTCTGATTGCCCTGGAAGAAACCAGACTTGCCACGTTCAAAGGTTGAAACGATAAGTACAGGGGCATTCTTGATACGCTCCTTATTGCCACCAACCATATCCTGCACAGCCGCCAATTTTTCTTCGCTGATGGCCACATAATATTTGGTAGGCTGCTGATTAGCCCATGAAGGAGACTCCTGAGCAGCTTTGATAAGATCACGAACTTCTGCCTCAGTGATTTTCTTCGAGGCATCGTAGTTGCGGACACTTCTGCGTGAGGTTAATACCTCATCAAAAGACGGTGTGGACGTTACGTTTTCGTTACTATTTCCGTTGTTGCAACTTGTCATTGATAGCAGTGCCATAAAAGCACCAAACATAATCTTTTTTGCCATAGCTTAATATTTTGTGAAGTTATACTTTGCTCTCAGTTCAGCCTTCTTATCTTCACTCTGACTGGTGAAATAACCCTTCCAGCCTGGGCAGAAATTGATATGCCAACGCCAGAACTTACCTAAGAAAGAATTGGGCTCCTTGTCGTAGTGCGCCCGAAATTTGCAGTTTTCACAATTATGTGCCATAATTCTCTTAAAGTATTGTAATGTTGGCTGCAAAGATACGAATAATAAAGGGAAAATGAGTACTTTTGCAGTGTGTTTTAATAGAATTTGTGAAATGGATTTCTTACCGAAAGACCTTGCAATACTGATTTCGAGCGTCAACATGCTTCTGAGGTATGAAGAGTTTGACAGCCAGGCAGTATCTAGCCTGAAAAATTCATAGAGGCACAAAAAAACGAGGTATGCAAAAAACAATTTGCGCACCTCGTTGATTTTCAATTACTTACGGTTACAAAAACCGATTAATACTCATCCTCGTTGAAGAGAAAATCTTCTTTGGTAGGATAATCGGGCCATATCTCCTCAATGCTCTCGTAGACATCGCCCTCATCTTCTATCTCCTGAAGGTTCTCCAGCACTTCGAGTGGTGCGCCAGAGCGGATGGCATAATCTATTAACTCGTCCTTGGTAGCGGGCCAAGGGGCATCTTCCAGTTTTGAAGCCAATTCAAGTGTCCAATACATAATAATATACGATTTACAGATTTACAATTTACTTTTTTTCTCTCGTTTTTGAATTTGGGCGCAAAAGTAATCATTTATTTCCTATCTGCAAACTTTTTCCCATATTATTTCACTGACATTTTCGTTAAAATTTATTATTTTGGCCAGAACGAAAAGATAGTCGCTTAATCTGTTCACGTACTGCTGCACTTCGGGACTCACCTGAGCCACCTCTGAGAGGGCTACAATCCGACGTTCAGCACGACGGCAGACGGTGCGACAGACATGAGCCTGGGCGGCTGCCTGAGTGCCACCCGGCAATATGAATCCTTGCCGCTCAGGCAGCAGACCCATCATCCTGTCCACCTCCTGCTCCAGCTGTTCTATCTCTCCTTCGGGAAGATGCGCGGAGTCATAGAGAGGTGTTTGGCTCTGATCTGTGGCCAGATTGGTGCAGACATTGAAGAGGTTGCGCTGAATCCGGATGATCATCGATTTGTGTTCCCCGTCAGGCAGCATCGCCGCCAACAGACCCAAGTGAGCACTGAGTTCATCGACGGTGCCATAAGCCTCCAGACGTTCTGATGATTTCTTCATACGAATACCACCCACGATACTTGTCTCTCCCTTGTCACCCGTCCGGGTGTAAACCTTTGTTATTTTCATATCTGTAAACCATAAACTATCAACTACAAACTGTAAACTAAAAATTCACGATATAGTTCCTTTTATGCCGTTTCTTGTCGAACATCACGATGCCACAGTAATAGAGGTCGAAGGTGATGCCTGTGCGTTCGTCATCGACGATCTGCCGCCATAGTCTCCTGACCTTGCTGATACCCGTGACAACGAGTACCGATCGCGGCGACACCTTATTATATATATAAGACAGACGGTCCTGACTGCAGTTCTCCAACGGCATCACCACCAATTCCGATGACTCGCCAAACACCGTCTTACGACAACCTGCCTGAAGATAATTCCTGTAGTCGCGACTCTCTACGACCGACGGCTGCAGCCAGTTGGCGAGTCTGAAACAGAGACGGCCCATCTTGCGCGTCAGCCAGTCGTCATGGCGCCCTAAGGTCTCATACTGATAGTATGGCCAGTGCTCGTTGATGACATATCGCACCATCCAATAGTCCGTAGGCGACTGGATACCAAATCCGCGACAATGCCCGATCCTGCAAAGCCATACAGCCGCAGCCTTCAACCTCACCGCAACGTTCATTCCATGATTCCCGGATTACGCATCCTCCTAGCCTTCTACGACAGGTGCATTCTTCAACTGCTCAAGCGCCCTGCAGAGTTGGTCTGGGCATGAGGTGCCTTTGGTTCCACAACGGATACCATCCAGGCGCCCTATCACGTCGTCGATTTTCTGCCCTCGCACCAGTTGGGTGATGCCTTGCAGATTACCATTACATCCACCCAGGAAGAACACCTGCTGGATGACATCATGCTCATCGGCTGTCACATCAATAAGTTGTGAACAAGTGCCGTGCGTCTGATACTGTACATGTTTTGTTTTCATATCTCCTTAATCTTTACTGTTTTATAATCTATATTTCATGCCAATGGTTTCATTTCTTCCACTGCATGGCGAGCATGGTGAGGTCGTCACTTTGCTCTGTGTCACCCACGAAATCTGCCACAGCCTGCGTCATCCGTTCGATGAGTGCACAGGGCTGCTGGGAGGCGGTCTGCATCACCTCAACAATCCGTTTCTTACCAAACAGCCGGTACCCGGCATCTTCCGCCTCATCGAGTCCGTCGGTATAGAGGAAGAGTGTGCTGTCAGGGGCAAGGTCCGTCTCCTGTGCTATGAACTCCCAGTCGGGCATGGCCCCTATGGGCAGATTGCTATGCACGGGGAGAGGCTGCCCGTTGATAAGCGGTGCAATATGTCCGGCATTACAATAGCGCAGATGTCCTGTGTCGAGGTCGAGTACACCTGCGAAGAAGGTGACGAAGATGGTCATGCTGCTATCGCGATTCATCATTTCGTTCATGCGACTGACTATACGCATCGGCTCCGATTCACTCTCTGCCAACAGGCGGAAGGCTCCGCAGACGGTGGTCATCACGAGCGCCGCAGGCACACCTTTGCCCGAAACGTCGCCAATGCAGAAGTACAGGCTGTTGTCGCGCAGGAAGAAGTCGTAGAGGTCACCACCCACGGCCTTGGCGGGGGTCAGCATAGCGTGGATCGCGAGGTCCTGGCGCTCTGGGATGTCTGTCCTCAGCATCGACATCTGAATCCTGCGGGCAATGGACAGTTCGCTCTCAATGGCCGATTTCTGGGCGGTCGTGGTCTTCAGTTCGTCAATATACTGGCTGAGCGACTGCTGCATATTGCCAAACGAGTCGCGCAGCATGCGTATCTCGTCGTCGTCGCTGATGTCGGGCAGTGGGGCATTGAAGTTGCCTTTCGCCACTTCTTCTGCCGAACGGGCGAAGCGGTGCAGAGGGGATGTGACCTTTCTGATCTGTTGTCGACAGAAGAAGTAGATGGCCGCCAGACCGATGAGCATGGCCGCCAGGATGATGATGTTCAGCATGCGCCCGTGCCGCTGTATCAGGTCTTCGGGTACCACCATCATGACGGTCCACTCCACGTATTTGACAGCACGATAGAAAACCCACGACGGCACACCGTCGATAATGGCAGATACGGTCCCCTGCTTACCCTTGAAAGTCACGTCTGCATCGAGTGTGTCTCTCAGCATGCGGTCCTTGTCAGGATGGAGAACGTAACGGCCGTGGCGG
>JAEEGH010002036.1_pt1 | contig 55825 bp, 49 predicted proteins | sample 9134181 | NCBI WGS metagenome assembly JAEEGH01 (sample SAMN16246544, study PRJNA631951) | gut metagenome | biome: gut microbiome; feature: rumen; material: DP-attached | host: Bos | place: Iran: Karaj | collected 2018-10 | reverse complement strand
CGGCAAAGCCCTTCAGGTTCAGCGGCTCCTTCGCATCGCACTCAGCAAAGTACTTGCCGTAAGCGGTACTGTCATCGTTCTTGTTCTGCCTCAGGTTAATCACCATTGGAATTTCACTTCTTGCCATAATTTAAAATCCTTTCTTATTCTTCTGCACTGCAAAGGTAGCCAATTATTCTGACACCTGCAACCATTTTCGCCACCCGAATCAGGTTCTTTCAAGTTCTCACAGATTGTTGATTGCTATTTGTTCATCAAGAATTAGAGAATTTATTCCTCAAGGAGGTGAATTAGAGAATTTTTAAGATGAGATGTTTACATCTCAAATTCCTTACAATTCTCTTTCCCAGCGGAAAAAATAATTCTCAAATTCTTTAATTCTTGATAATAAAAATATCTTCTTCTATTCTTGCAAGTCTCACGAAAATTTCGTATCTTTGCAGTGCCGAAGAACATATTTACATCTATGCAAAGTAATCAGGAATTATCCATTATCCATTATCAATTATCCATTAGCAGCATGGGGCGTGCAGAGCTCGCGCAGAAGTACTTCCCTTTCATCCAGCCGCAGTCAGCCTGGCTCAAACTGAAGTCACTCCTGGCCGAAGATCCGGAACTACAGCACCTCGCACAGCTGAAACGTCGCACGTTTCTGCCGGCAGAAGTAAACAAAATTTACCAACGATTAGGGCAGCCATAACTGCCCTATTTTTGGCTTTTTTCAGCCCTCTGACGAAGGGTTAAGGAAACTCCGACTTTCGTCTGCTGAAACTGAGACTTTCCTGCCATGAAAAAGTCCGTTTGCTTAGCCCTCCATTTCCGATATGTTTCCGCCGTGTGATATTGTAAATAAAAAATACCATAATTACAAAGTTACATAATTACACGACCGTTTCCATCCTCTGCCATCCGGAGTGGGGGATGTAAACAGCCATATATTATATTTATATTATATATATTATAATATATATAATATAAATATAATATATGATTGTAATTTCCAAATTGAAAAATCAATTTGTCACTTTGTAACAATGTAACAATCTGTTGTCTACTGACATTTTGCACAATTTGGGGTGGTTTGTGCAATAATTGCAATAATTAACAATTAACTGCTTGAAAAGCACTTTTCTTTTTATACCTTTGCAGTCTTTTCGGCCTGATGGCTGGGGCTGGGGAGGCGTGAGATCTTAATCAACAATTAACCCATTAACAAGAAAGGAGTAGATAAATGACAAAAAACCTTGATGAGCTGAAGATGATTGTCGACCTGGCTAAGACGGGCGGTATGATGGAGGCACAGAATAAGATGATGGAAGAGCAACTGCAAGAGAAGGACGAGGAAATAGCCAGACAGAAGGAGATGCTCAAGGAGAAGGAAAAGGTGATAGCAAAGAAAGACAAGCAGATAGCGGAGAGGGACAAGCAGATCGAGGAGAAGGACAAACAGATAGCGGAGAAGGATGCACGGATCAAGGAACTGGAATCGCTGATGATGACTGTCGAAACGACCGAGGATAGCCAGACGACCGCCGGAGGCCAGCACCCTGTGGTGATCATACAGCAGTACTTCCTGCTCGACATACTCAAAACCATCAGTTACGTGTTGAGCCTAAACAACAGTCAGAAGATGCTGGTCGGTCACCTGCTGCACCATACAATGGCCGACAACTTGCCGAAACGGATCTATGAACGGGTGGATGAGATAACGCAGTTGGAGGGCAATCAGACTGGCCGACTGGCCGACGCGATGGAGAAGGTGGCCGAGAAGCCCACGACACAGAACATCGTCTACCCTCAGGCGGGGAGTACGGCGAACGTGGGCTGCGACCTGAAAGATACGGAATTCAATGTGCTGCCGGTGAACGCAGACCAGCCTGCAGCCCTTGAAAACAAGAGTTACCAAAGTGCTTATGGAAGAGAAGAATATACAGAGGCAGACGCCGATTAACGTGTGGGGTGTCGCCAATATCGGCTGTACGATGGAGAACCCCTCATTTCAGACTCTCGCGGCAGAGCCCCCAACGACCGGGAATGGTCCCGTTGGTTCTGACGACGGAAAGGGCGAAGAAAAGTCTTGCGGAAACCATCCCCATGAGGCTGAGACCGAAGAGTTGTTTCATTTCATTCATCCGTCGGTGGACGGCAGTGAGGAGTGGCAGATCCACGAGGAGGTGAAGCGGCTGGTGGCGCGGCAGGGCATCCAGGAGATATGCCAGTATCTGAAGCAGCTGGCCGACGATCGGAAGATCCTGTTGCCGCAGAACGCCGAGCGGGCGTATAATGAGCTGGTGAGGATGGGCATGCCCAACGGGGAGGGCTACAGTCTGAAGACCTTCCAGAAATACTATAAGAGATAAGCGAAGGTTTTTTGTCCGTCAGTGTAAGCACCGGAATCTGTCAGCCAATTCTCTCGAAATCCCTTGTGTTTATGGGCTTCTTCGGCTTATATCAAAAACGCATTTGCGCCGATTTTGCGCCGATTCGGCATTGTTAATACTCTCTTTATCGGCGACAAAGGTACAAAAAAGAAATCACACAATGTCGTCCTGAAATGTTAAATTTTTGAGATTTTGCTCAAAACTCTTGTATTGTCATCTTCTTGGGATATTTTTGCAGCCTCAATTCAAATTATTTTCAGGATGAACAAGAGAGACATAAAAAGCATTATTCTCTATCTCGATATCGCTTCATTGTACAATATAATATGGGGGAAAAGCATTGTCAAGGGCATAAAAACACCTGATAGTTTGAATCGCTTCAGGGACTACCAGGACTGAACGGTGCAAAGGTAGGAATAATATCTGAATTTTCCAAGAATTGAGGGCGTTTTGACAAGAAAAGTGTAAAAAGTTACGGGGAATTTTGATTTTCTCCGTAACTTTTTACATAATTTCTTGATGATTTAAGAGAAAAATACTATCTTTGCACCGTCGAATTATTAATCGTATATGATAAAGACGGCAAAAGTGGTAGAATCCATACAAGGCAATGGGGGCTTCATCAGAACAGATGAAGTTGCTGGTCGTGCAGAGTATGAGCATATCAGAAAGGCTATAGAAGATGGTACACTCGTAAGAGTACGTCAAGGGGTATATGCTGAACAACTGGCTTTGGCAAATACCATGATTGATGTCGAGAAGATTGTACCTGGCGGTGTCGTATGTCTCTATTCTGCATGGTTTCATTATCAACTCTCGACACAAATTCCAAGTGGTCATTGTATCGCAATTGATGCAAAACGAAAGGTGACAATCCCAGAGTTTCCACCAATTAACTTGTACTATTGGAAGAAGGAGTATTTGAATATTGGTGTTACAGAAATGGAAATATGTGGATATCAGGTAAAGATTACTGATGTGGAGAGAAGTGTATGCGATGCTGTAAAATATCGGAATAAGATAGGCTTGGATGTTTGCTCGGAAATTATCAACGAATACCTGAAACGTAAAGATCGAAATATCACCCGCCTTTGTGAATATGCTAAGCAATTGAGGGTATATAACACCTTGTCGAAGTATCTTGAAATAGCATTGTAAAATGAGTAATGGTATAGGGAAATCAGTCAGGGCGAGGCTCCTGAATATCTCGAAAACTTATGGTGAGAAGGACGGCTTTATGAAGCTGTTGGTGCGCTATTTGCATGAACGATTGATATACAGGATTTCCGTCAGCAAGTATAGGGAAAACTTCTTCTTGAAAGGCGGTTCGTTGCTCTTTGCCTATAGCGGGATGAAGGGTCGCCCGACACAGGATATTGACTTCTTGGCTGCAAAGATTAGCCGTGATGCTGCTCGACTGAAGGAGATATTTGCAGAGATTTGTCAGATAGAATGTGAAGAGGACGGCGTCATCTTTGATGCAGCTTCCATTCGCACAGCGGAGATTACACAGGAGCGGAAATACCCAGGAACAAGAGTGATTATTGTTGCTCATCTTGATACGATTGTGCAACAGATTTCTGCTGACATTGGTTTCGGTGATGTTATAGTTCCAGCTCCAGTTGACTTGGATTATCCTGTGTTCCTTGATACCACTCCGCCTATTAGCATCAAGGCTTATTCGTTGGAAACTGTAGTGGCTGAGAAGTTTCATGCGATGGTGGAAAAGGATACAGAGAATAGTCGAATGAAGGATTTCTTTGACTGCTATCAGATACTAATATACCAGTCAAATCTGATTGATGAAGCGGTTCTTGAGGATGCCATTCGAGCCACTTTTGAGAATAGAGATACTGTTGTTGCAGATAATCTTCAGCTTTTTACGGATGCTTTTTCTAACGATGATTTCCGTAATTCCTTGTGGAAAAACTTCCTCAAAAAGATCAATTGGCAGGAGCAAGTTGAGTTTGCTGAGGTTATGAAAGTTATCCAAAATCGCTTAGGCAAGTTTGTCTAAACGATTTTTGTGACCCCGTTGGGATTCAAACCCAAGACCTTCAGAACCGGAATCGTTGGTTCTGGTGCTTTTTTTTGTGCCTTGCAGAGAGCAAATCAGAGAAAAACAGAGATAATCAGAGAAAAACAGAGATAGTTGGAGATTGTTGGAGACGGGGTGTTTTAAAGCGATTCACCCTTCAAAAAACGTGCGTAATTTTGCAGTGCGATCTTTGAGCTGCGCTCGAAAATCGGCGGCGCGATCTTTGACATAATGGTTACACACGATACTGTTTATGATTGGGTTTTGTTTCATTGAATCGAAGTTATTCCGGACGGCGGTCGGCGGACTGCCACAACCTGCCCTGTCGCGATGATACGGCAGTTCTTTACAAATTTAATTATTGAATACCGATAGGTCGCCTGAAAGGGGGCGACGTTAAATAAAATAATGCTTATGCAACAAACAACAACCATCGAAGTGAGTATGAACAACTGTTTCAACCACTTCAACAACAACAACGACGGTGAGCAGCGCATGACCTCGCTGGAGATAGCCGAGCTCACCGGCAAGCAGCACAAAGACGTGCTCAAGGCCATCCGAACCATGGAGCCAGCCTGGGTGAAAGTACAAGGGCGCAATTTTTCGCTCTTGCAGAAAACCTACAATCTGCCTAATGGTGGCACGAAGATGATGCCCTACTACTCGCTGACCAAAACCGAGTGCCTCTACATCGCCACGAAGTTCAACGACGAGGCCCGTGCGCGATTAGTATTAAGGTGGGAGGAGCTGGAGCGCGAGCGGCTCACTGCCCGCGAGGTGAGGATGCTGCCCGAGCCGAAGAAGATTCTGGCCATGGCCGACTGCATCATCGGCAAGGCGCTGAGGGCGATGAACGAGGAAGCCGAGGACACGCTGACGGCGACACAGGTGGCCAAGACGTTCAACATGGAGGTGAGGGACTTCAACGCCGTGCTGCAGGACATGGGCATCCAGTACCGGTGCCACGGACGGTGGAACATCGCCGACGACCTCGAGGGGCGGGGACTGACATCGATGCGCACGCACGTGTCGTACTCGCTGAAGGGGGAGAAGAAGGTGAAGCACTACATGACGTGGACCATCGCCGGACTGCACTACCTGAATGCGAAGCTGGGGTACCCGAATTTTTAAAAGACAGAGTAATGTTTTAAAGACATAGGACTCGCGTAAGCGCTTGCTACCGAAGGGACGCAAGAACATATTAACATATATTTTAGACAGAAGAACATAAGAACATATTTATGATGAGAGTAAGTGATATTTGCCTGGAGAAACTCAAGGAGTTCGAAGGGCTGAGGACAAAAGCATATCTCGATGCCGCAGGCGTGCCTACGATTGGCTACGGACATACGCAGGGAGTGAGGATGGGTGACGTGATCAGCGAGTACTGGGCTGAGATGTTCCTGAAGGCCGACCTGTATGACGTGGAGAAGCAGGTGGACTCGTTGGGTCATTGGAACCAGCCGCAGTTTGATGCGCTCGTGAGCTTCGCGTTTAACATTGGTTTCTGGAAGCTGAAGACGTCGGAGCTGCTGAAGACGATCCGGAATGGTGGCAACATGAGGGCCATCAAGAAGGAGTTCATGCGCTGGGTCTGGGCTGGCGGTAAGAAGCAGAAAGGGCTCGAACGACGCAGGGCGTGGGAGGCGAAGCGGTTCTTCGAGGCCGACGAGCTGGAACCGATGAAGGTCAGGGACTGGAGCGACTTCCATCAATAATTATGGCATTTTGTTATCAGAGGAATTTTGCTGAGCCCACGGAGAACGTGGGCCAGCCTTTGTTGTACGCCCTGATGAGAGACCCGGAGGTGGTCAGGAAGGTGGCGCTGGTCAGGGAGATCAAGGGCAGCAATTTCAGTAGGAACTGGCTCGAGACACCGGGCTATCAGGACTGGCGTAAGTGGCTGAAGCCTGAGAAGCGGGCGGCGCTGGATAAGCTCTCGGACCAGAAGCGGGTGGAGGCTTATTGCGACGGCATCAAGCGGTCGCTGCCGCTGGTGATCTTCATCGCGAACTATTTGGAGTTGCCGAATAAGAAAGAGGTGGTAGGCCGTTGGCGACAGAAGGCAGGCGTCTGTCTGAACGGACTGTGCGTGATGGATCTCGACCACGTGGTGAAGAGTCACGACGGGAAGGCGGCACGGGAGTACTGGCAGCAGATCATCGCCCACCTCGACCTGAAGGAGATCGGCGTGCTGATGGCGTTTGTCTCGCCCTCGGGGGATGGGTTGAAGATCGTGTTTAAGGCCCGCATGGAATGGGGTAACCTGATTGACAACCAGCAGGAGATGGCGAAGCTGTTGGGCGTTACGGCGTTTATCGACGAGAAATGCAAGGACGGCAGCCGCGGGCATTTTTTGACCACAGAGGAGGATCTGCTGTATATCGACGAGGAGGTTTTTGAGTATGAGAACAAGGCGTTTGCTGAGAAGTATAATGAGGTGTATCGGGACGGTCGCACTGGTGCCAGTGTACGTGGTGGCGATGCTCCTGCTGTGGATCGTGGTCATACCGCTGGGGGCGGTGGTGGCGATGGTGAGGAGAAGGTGACCCCCTCTGACTCCCCCTGTAGGGGGAGAAATGAGGGCGCTTGCCCCCCTCCTACAGGAGGGGATGGGGGAGGTCACTTGAGCTATCACGGCGTGAAGCTGACGGCGATCATCGAGAAGCTGCTGGGCAGTCAGGTGCCAGGACAAGGCGATAGGCACGAGAAGATGCGGGACTTGGCGCACCAGTTGAGATATGTGTGCGACAATAGTCCGAAGAAGGTGCTGGAGGCGCTGAAGACGCAGGAGTGGGTGAATGATTTGATTGGCGAGGGCGATCCCGTGGAGGCGACGGTCGAAGGGGCTTGTAGGCTGAAGTATGGCAGGAAGAAGCCGGAGGAACTTCAGAAGGCGCTGGAAGAACTGGGAGAGCAGGGTTCTGTGACCTCCCCTAACCCCTCCTGTAGGAGGGGGACCATTCCCTCGCCTACAGGAGAGGGGCAGGGAGAGGTCATCACAGCAGGGACAAGCCCCCAGTGCTCCGAGGTGCCGCTGAAGGAGTGGGGCGAGGAGATCGAGAAGATGTTCGGCGTGTATCCGTGTCTGAAGGAGATCTGCGAGGGACTGCACCGGGAGGCTTATCCGGCGGCGATGTTCACGGGGGCGGCGTTTATGGGTACGCTGATGACGCGGACGTGGTACTACTTCTACCATCGGCCCGAGGAGGAACGGAGGCTGAACTACTGCATCTACATCATCGGCGACCCGGCCAGCGGAAAGTCGTTTGCCACAAGGCTCTACAAGTTGCTTCTGGCTCCGATCATCGCGGCGGATAAGGTGGGCAACGATGCCATCAACCGCTATAAGAAGGAGCTGAAGGAGCGCGGCACATCGAGCAAGGAGCAGAAGAAAGAGGCGCTGAAACAGCCAGAGGTGATCATCCGCATACATGGTGCGAGAACGGCCAACGGCGTGTTTATCGAGGATATGTGCAAGGCCATCGACGTGATCGGCAACAAGGAGATGCACCTGCACATGCTGACCTTCGACTCGGAGCTGGACTCCTCGACCTCGGCCTCGAAGGGCGGGCAGTGGATCGACAAGTTGACGATGGAGCTGAAGGCCTTCCATAACGAGGAGGACAACCAGCAGTACCGCAATGTGGATAGCGTCACGGGACCGTTCAACGTCTACTGGAACTATGTCTACACGGGCACGCCTTTGTCGTTGCATCGGAAGGTGACGGAGCGGAACTTCGGAAGCGGTCTATCGACCCGTCTGGCGGTCATCCCCCTGCCGCCGAGCGACTTCAAGATGATGGCGCTGGAACAGCCCAGGACGAGCTACCAGGAGGACGAGACGCTGAAGGCGTGGGCTTATAAGTTGGACGGTGTCTCGGGTGAGCTGCCCGTGTGGCCGCTGGTAGAGACCTGTTGGGAGTGGACGCGCGACCACATGGCCATCGCCGAGATCAACCAGGACAAGAGCGACGAGCTGTTGCTGAAGCGCGTGGCCTACTACGGCATCTCGATCTCCGTGCCCTTCATCCTGATGCGCCATTGGGACGAGTGGGAGCAGACGAAAACGTTCACCATCGACGAGCAGGACAAGGCGCTCTGCGAGCTGGTCTTGAACATCCAGTACCGCTGCCAGCACCACTGGTTCGGGGAGTATGCCCGCAAGTATTTCGACGACATGCTGGCCGACCCGGCTATCCAGAGAAACCGTCAGTCGACCACTCAGAGGGCTTATCGCTCGTTGCCGGATGAGTTCGACATGTCGCAGGTGGCGAAGGTGGTCGGTTGCTCGGATAATGCGGCGCGGACCATGATCTCGCGATTCTGCAAGGACGGTTATCTGGAGAGGCTGGCCCACGGCAAGTACAGGAAACTGGTGCAGATACTGTGATAGTGACATAGTTACAAAGTGACAAAAGGTTTTTCCGATGAGGGTGTGTCAAAATAGGCACATCCTCATTTTGTTTTTTTTCGTCTTATTCCTTGCATGTTTCAGAATTTATTGTTGCATATGAATACCTACTTCTGATTAATCTGCTTTTGCAGGACTTTGTAGGTGCGCCATGCTTAAAACCTCGTTTTTAGGTATTGCACACTTTTTTTATTTGCAGTACCTTTGCAGCCGAAATCATAAACGAAAAAAATGAGAACGACAACAACAATCCCCACAGCGCTTCAGGTTCTGATGAACCACATCTACGAGCTGCAAAAAGGTGTGCGCCACATGGTGCTGTTCACTTGCAACAAGAAGTACAGCGAACTGGCCATACAACGACTGGAGAGTCAGGGCATTCCTTACCTGCTGCAACCAGCCGGACAGCAGAACCTGAACGTGTATTTCGGACGGCGCGAGTGTCTGGAGGCCATCCGGCTTATCGTCACCCGGCCGCTGAACCAGCTCACGCCCGAAGAGGACTTCATCCTTGGAGCCATGCTTGGCTACGACATCTGCGCACAGTGCGAAAGGTACTGCAAACGTAAGGGAAAGTGCCAAGGCACGTGCGAAGAGTGCATCAATAGAAATTAACAACTTCTTTAGAATAAATCATTGAAATGAACACAACAATTGTAATCTATGGTTCCTCGACGGGAACCTGCGAGGCTATCGCAGAGAAGATCGCCTCGAAACTGGGCTGCGAGGCCTTGAATGTACAAGACCTGACAGCCGACATCGTGGCCGCCAACCAGAATCTGATTCTTGGCACCTCGACATGGGGTGCAGGTGAACTACAGGACGACTGGTACGATGGACTGAAGACACTCCAAAGTGCCGACCTCAGTGGCAAGACCATCGCCATCTTCGGTTGCGGTGACAGTGCCTCATACAGCGACACCTTCGTAGGCGGCATGGGTGAACTGTACAACGGTATCAAAGACAGCGGTGCTAAGTTCATTGGTGCTGTTGAAACCGACGGCTACACCTTCGACGACTCTGAGGCCGTGATCGACGGCAAGTTCATCGGTCTGCCCCTCGACGACATCAACGAGGACGACAAGACTGACACCCGTATCGAGTCCTGGCTCGCCGCCATCACTTCAGAACTTTAATCACAGGTATAAAATTCATAAAGTAGTATTTGTTTAGTTATTAATGGGGTGGTTGGCTGAGATAGTCAGCCACCTTTTATTAAAGAACATTTTTTCACGCCGACAGCGGCTTGTTCGCCGTCTACAAGAAAAACTCAGAGCTCTGGGTCAAGTTGAAATACAGTTTTTAATTTAATTGACATACATTATGGACAAATCAAACATCAATTATCTCGGCATTATCGGATGTGCATTCCTTTATGCCATTACATCTTTCGCCTGCGCCTTTCTGGGCTTCCTGAGCCCCTGGTGCTGGATTGTAGTTTTCCCCGTTCTTGCAGCCGTGCTTGGTGCGCCCTCGTATCTGTGGGCTGCGTCGAGGTGGCAGCGATTCGGTGTGGGTACGTTGTTTGCGTTTGTTCTCGCCGTTGTCCTACTGGTGATGGGCGAGATTGACGTCACGCAGTACCTTTTGATGGTGGTTGTCGGCCTCGCATCCGATGTGGTTCGTCAGGTGATAGGCACCACATACAAGCGCAGCATCCTGCTGGCCTATCCCGTTCTACCCTTAGGAATCCTCGTGTGGCTCATGAAACTGTGGACTGACTCAGAGTGGTACTATCAGGGAGCTGCGGAAGAAATCGGCGCTGACTATGCCGAGGGGCTCAAGACGCTCTCCTCGCCCTGGGCTCTTCTCTTGGTTATTGCTCTTACCCTTGCTGTGGGCTTTATTGGAATCCGCATCGCTGCTGCAAAAATGAAGTCTAGTAAAAAACTTGGTTAATATAAACGATTATGGCAAACATTTTGAAATCATTTTTCAGTCAGTGTGCACGGCCTGAGGGAGCACTCGGCCGCATTATGCTGAGTTTCATGAATTATACTCATGCCCCGCTGACAAACTGGGGGCTGAAGCTTGTGGATGTGCAAGACGGTTGGACGATGCTTGATGTGGGTTGTGGCGGAGGTTTTACTATTCGCAGATTGCTGAAACAGAGCAAGGATGCGAAGGTATATGGCATCGACATCTCTGAGGAGAGTGTGGCGAAAGCCAAAAAGGTAAATGCAGAGGTACTAGACAAACAAGTCTTTGTAACTCAGGGTTCTGCCGAAAAGTTGCCTTACGAGGACGTAAAATTCGACCTCGTGACGGCTGTTGAGACCGTCTATTTCTGGCCTAATCTGCCAGGCTGTCTGCAAGAGGTGCTTCGAGTTCTGAAGCCTGGTGGCAGGTTCGCCATCTTGGTAGAAGTGGTAGATAGTGATTCTAAGTGGACCAGCATAGTTGAGGGTATGACGGCCTATACACCAGAGCAAATAAAGATATTGCTTGATGATGCAGGTTTCACCCAGACGGAAATCCACCGCAAGAAACCGACTTACGCAACTATCTTAGGTTGCAAATAAACATTAAATCCCATGGCAAATATACTTTGCTATGGGATTTTTTTGTACTTTTGCAATCAATATAATTTATATGCACGATTTTCTACTATCACTTCTTAACGTGGTTTGCGAGATGGCTCCCTATCTGCTGCTGGGATTCTTCATCGCAGGGGTGCTGCACGTGTTTGTACCGCAAAGATTCTATGCCAACTATCTTTCGCGAAATAACAAGTTGTCTGTACTATGGGCAGCGCTATTGGGTGTACCCCTGCCGCTGTGTTCATGTGGAGTGATCCCTACCGCCATCGGACTCAGAAACGAGAAGGCGTCGAAGGGTGCTATCGCCTCGTTTCTCATTGCCACACCACAGACAGGCATCGACTCTATTCTGGCTACCTTCTCGCTGATGGGACTGGGCTTCGCCATTATCCGTCCTACGGCGGCACTTGTCACTGGTGTTTGTGGAGGATTGCTGGTAAACCGTCTGGTTCGTGAAGATGACGTGAAGGAGGATGTGTCCGCTTCATGCCAAGTAGAAAGCGGCAACAGGATTTGGCGCGTATTAAAGTACGCCTACTATGACATGCTTCGCGACATCGGCCTACGACTGCTTATCGGGCTTATTGTAGCTGCATTGATTCAGGTGGCTGTGCCTGATGAGTTCTTCCTTTCTTTCGGCAGTCAGCCGTTACTGCAGATGCTGGTTATACTCATCATCGCCGTACCGATGTATATCTGTTCGACAGGTAGCATACCCGTAGCAGCGGCACTGATGATGAAGGGTCTATCGCCAGGAGCGGCACTGGTGATGCTGATGGCAGGTCCTGCGGTTAATCTCGCCTCTATCCTCGTGGTTCATAAGTCGATGGGGCGCCGTTTCACCTCTATCTATCTGATGACCATCGTAGGTTTCGCTGTTCTATTCGGCCTGCTACTTAATGCTACAGGAATCGACTTCACTATTGCCGCTCAGGATGCTTGTTGCATGAGCACATCCGCTCTGCCAAGCCCGTTTAAAATCGTTTGTGCTACAGTATTAACATTATTAATCATATTTGCTCTTATGATGAAGTTTTTCAGTAAGTTTACCGCCCAAAAGCCGTTAGACCCTGATGTGACCGTCTATCGCGTTGAGGACATGCATTGCAGCCATTGCGAGGCTGCCGTGGTCCGTGCCGTCGAGGATCTCCCTGGTGTAGAGAAAGCCAAGGCCAGTGCCTCTGCCAACACCCTCACCATCAAAGGCTCCGCTACGGAAGATGCCATCCGCACAGCGGTCGAGGGTATCGGATATACGTTCAAAGGAAAGGCTTGAATTCCTAATCTACGCCTTGACTTCGTCGAGTTGACTTTCCACTTCGGGCCGTCGAGCTAAACCTTCCGTCGCGACTCGGCCATTTAAATGAGCTTAAACGGCTCTCGATGCTCCGTCACTTGTGGTTGTAGTACCTGATGAGCAGGGCTACGCCTGTGAATTCATATTTATTCTTAATTTTTGAGGGGAAAAACACGAAAAATCCATAATTATTCGTAACTTTACACCCTGTTTTAAGTGTACTTGGTATTAATTCGCAAAAACTATACGATTATGAGAAAAGTGTTATTCTGCCTCATGGCAATGATGGGCGTGTTGACCCTTTCAGCACAGAGTATTTACGATTTCACAGTGAAAGACGATGCGGGAAAGGACTTATCGCTCGCCGAGTACAAGGACAAGGTGCTGCTGATTGTAAACACCGCTACCCGATGTGGATTTACGCCACAGTACAAAGAGCTGGAGGCGCTGTATGAGAAATATGCAAAGGATGGTTTTGAGATTCTCGACTTCCCCTGCAACCAGTTTGGAGAGCAGGCTCCTGGTACGATTCAGGAAATTCACCAATTTTGCACGGTCAACTTCAACATCAGCTTTCCACAGTTCGACAAGATTGAGGTGAACGGAACCAACGAGCATCCGCTCTATACTTTCTTGAAGGCGCAGAAGGGCTTCGGCGGTTTCGATACAAACGACCAACGAGGCAAGCTTATGGACGATATGCTCCGTAAGCGTGATCCTGACTTCGATAAGAAGAGTGACATCAAATGGAACTTCACCAAATTCCTCGTCAGTCGTGATGGTCGCGTATTGAAACGCTATGAGCCGACAGACAAGATGAGCGATGTCGAGGCCGATATCCAGAGGGAGGCTAATCCCGTGTTGAGCAATATGATGGCACGTCGCTATCCCGACGAGCAGCCCGAAGCCAAGCCTCGCGATGTTTCGAAGGTGAAATACATCAAATGAATACCTACTTCTGATTAACCTGCTAATCGAACTATAGTGATTGAAGAGCCTAATTTTGAATACAAGTACGATCTGGCCTACAGAAAGTCGTTTGCTGCACGTCTCAGTTTCCGTATCATGGGTATTGCGGCAGCCGTCTTTTTGGTGGCCGTAGTGCTGTTCTTCCATTTCACGGGCGACAGCATGACTCTGCCGCTGACCCATCAGATAGTGAAATACGGCACCATCGTATTCATCGTTGGACTGACGTCGCTGTTTGTGTTCTGTACATGGGCCATCTACCAGATGTCAAGACCACTCCGCCAGTTTGCCGAGTCGGCAGTGAGCATTGCCGACGGCAATCTCGACACACCATTGCCGAAGATTCATTCAGAAGACGAACTGCTACAGCTGCGCAACGCGTTCGAGTATATGCAGACCTCGCTCAAACAGCACATCAGCGAACTGCAGACCACCACCGCCAGCAAGGAGCGACTGCAGAGCGAACTCATCATCGCCCACGACATCCAGATGGGCATGCTTACCACCGTATTTCCCGAGCGCGACGACTTGGATCTGTTTGCATCGATGACACCAGCCAAGGAGGTTGGTGGCGACCTTTACGACTTCATTCTCGAAGACGACGAGCTGTTTTTTATCATCGGCGATGTGGCAGGCAAGGGTGTGCCCGCATCGCTCTACATGGCCGTCACACGTACCTTGTTCCGCAACCTGGCGGGCAACTATCAGAGTGCAGCCAACATCATGCGTCAGATGAATCAGGCCATTGCTTCGGCCAACGAGTCGCTGGTGTTTGTTACAGCCTTTGTGGGTGTACTTGACTTGCGCACCCACCACCTTACTTATTGTAATGCCGCCCACAACGCCCCTGCACTGATAACAGCTGACGGACAATGCCAGCTGCTTGATGTAGATACCAATCTGCCCATCGGCATCGAGGACCACTACCGATACGAGGAGCAACACATGGATTTCCCAGAGAACACAGCCCTGCTGCTATATACCGACGGACTTACAGAGGCTATGTATATCTCGGCCGACGGTAGCCGAAAACTCTTTGGCGAAGAGCGGCTGTTACACGACCTCCGCAAGAACTTTCAGGCATCGGCCATCGAGGTTATTGACTACCTGAAGCAGCACGTCAACGTGTTTGCCGACGGCACCGTTCAGGGCGATGACCTCACGCTGCTCTTCCTGCGTCACGGCGCATCGCAGAAGAACCACTCAACCTCTCCCCGCCGCATCATCATGAAGAACGAGATGACCGAGGTTAGTCGCATGCGCGGGTTCTTTCTCTCTGTTTGTCGCGAACACGATATCGACGACGATACGTTCAAGACACTCAACCTGGCCATCGAGGAGTGGGTGGCCAACGTCATCAACTACGCCTATCCCAAGGGCGTCCGAGGTCATGTAGAACTCACGGCAAAGGTATCTGATGGCATTCTCACGCTAGTCGTCAAGGATCACGGTGCTCCCTTCGATCCCACGCAGCATGCCGATGTAGACGTAGAAGCCGAACTCGACGATCGCCAAATAGGCGGCTTGGGCATACACCTGGTTAAGGCCATAATGGATACGGTGCACTACGAGCGCACGGCCGATGGCTACAATATGCTTACACTAACGAAGAACATTTAACAATATAGATTAAACATTAAATAGCTATGAACATCGAGATTAAAGAACAATTAGGTTCCTACATAGGAATCCTTTACGGTTGGATCGACACAGCCGAGGCATCGCAGTTTCTTGAGGACTTGAATCCCTTGATGACTAATGCCGAAAGGAGAATCGAACTGGATTGCGCCAAGTTGGAGTACATCTGCAGTCTGGGGCTTCGCGGTCTGCTAAAGCTTCAGAAGGAGAGCGCCGCCCGCGGGGGTAGCCTGATACTTACCCACGTAGATGGCGAAGTGCTCAAGATTCTGCGTCTTACAGGCTTTGACCGCCTGCTCGACATCCGATAACAGCGTAACTATGAATCTTCCGTAATAGTGGTAATTATTTTGTCGTCTGGATATTTGGCGTTCTCGATAATTTTTAGTACTTTTGCAGTGCCGAAGAACATATATATCTATGCAACAAAATACTATTACATCATTAGGTCGTGCGGAGCTCGCACAGAAGTAAATATTATTTACCAACGATTAGGGCGGCCTTGAGCTGCCCGTTTTCGCCTATTTCCGCGTCCTGGATTTTAGCCTATCTAAAGGTTGGTTTTCAAGTAACTAAAACAGCCTTTTAACGACACTAAAATCCAGCTTTAGTTTAAGTTGTTTTTTTACGATATAACAACAGTACTAATTTGTTAATATATTTCAAATACCATTATACTTGTTGCATGTTGCATGTTGCATTTTCATGTTTTCATTCGAAAAAATAGTTGCATATAATCTTATATATATTATATATATATTATAATATATATATAATATATATAAGATTTATTATTATAACTCCTTGCCAGCAACGAATTTTCAAAATCGATTTTGCAACATGCAACATGCAACATATAAAAAAACAGGATTATTGTGCGGGAATTGGAGAAAAATGTGTATCTTTGCAGCGTAGACTTCTCATGTACAAGGAAATTGAGCAAAGCGATATAAAAAACTTCGAAAGATGAAAAGAATATTAGTCACAGCAGCGCTGACAGCCGTCATAAGCTGCACCATGAACCTGATGGCGGAACCTGTTTCCCCAAGTATTGCACGCCAGGCTGCAGCGAAATTCCTGCAGACGAAGGGCGTCGGGTTAAAGAACGAGGCGATGCGGGCGGAAAGTCGCGTGTTGGGCCATGCGACAGACGGCCAAGAGACGACGGAAGCCAGTCCTTACTATGTGTTCAACGGCACCGACTCACGAGGGTTTGTCGTCGTGAGCGGCGATGACTGCGTTGGCGACAACCTCATATTGGGCTACTCGTCGAAAGGCAGCTTCGAGGCCGACAACATTCCGGCCAACATGCAGTGGTGGCTCGACGCGACAGCCAGCCAGATATTCGAGCTCAGCCAACGGGCGGTGAAGGCTCGTTCGGTGGACCTCCACGACGACGTGGCGCCCCTCGTGACCGCCTGCTGGAATCAGGGTGAAAATGTCTTTAATCCCCAGAACCCCTACAATGCTTTCTGTCCGGAGATCGACGGGCAGTTGTGCGTCACCGGTTGCATGGCCACGGCGCTGAGCCAAGTGCTTTACTACCACCGTTGGCCGCAAGGACAGCTGGCTGCCGAGTTGCCGGCCTACCCGACAGTCGACGGACGTGTGATGGAGGCGCTGCCCCCCACGACATTCGACTGGGACAATATGGTGGATGACTACAGGCAGACCACCACCGTCGAACAGCAGGCTGCCGTCGCTGAACTGATGCGCTACTGTGGGCAGCTGGTACAGATGGATTACACGCCACAGATATCCAACGGCTATTTCTACGATACGGATATGCTGGTCAACCTGTTCGGCTACGACCAAGGTGTCCATGAGGCCGATGCAGACTTCTACACCGTCGGCGGATGGGACGAGCTGCTCTACACAGAACTGCGCGAAGGGCGCCCCCTGGTATATACGGGCATGTCTACTGGCGGCGGCCATGCCTTCGTCATCGACGGCTATGAGGTGCAGGACAGTTGTGGCTACTTCCATGTGAACTGGGGCTGGGCAGGTGACGGCGACGGTTTCTTCAAGATCAGCCTGCTCAATCCTTACATGTCGGGTACAGGTGGCAGTTCAACCTCCGACGGCTACTGCCGTCGACAGTCTGCGCTGATCGGCCTGCAGCCAACGCAGTATTCTGAAGAGTCTTATGGCCGTTATCTGACTGGCTTTCTTTGGAATTACAGCGACGAAGGGCAGCCCAACCTGTTTTACGTCGCCAACTCATCCCACATGCCTGGAGCCTTCGACATCGCTTTGGCCGAACGCCATTCCTATGGCACGGGAGACGACAGCCAGCTCTATGCCATCCGTACCATCGACATGTTGGGCTACAGCTTTGCGGGTCTAAACACGGAGAAGCATATTGGAGTCGACGCATTCGCCATGCCAGCCAATTTCACGGAAAGCCTTGCGCCTGGTCACCACGAACTGGTCTTCGTCAACAAGGAGGCAGGCACCAGCGCCCCCTGGAGACCCGTCTATGGTCCTAACTGCTACGTTGAGGTCAATATCTCCGACGAAGGCCTGCCGGTGGATACGCTCTTCCACCCGCTGCCGCAACTCACCGCCTCGTCCCGCTTCATCAAGATCGATGGCCTGAAACAGAGGGGCCTCCTACAGACAGTCTCGGTCACCATCGCCAACAACAGCGACGACGACTATATCGGCCCACTGCTATGTTCAGTGTATTTTGTAGAGAACGGCAAGCTGACGGGCTTGGTTCATTATACGAATACCGGCCTCATGATTGAAGCCAACAGCAAGGCTGACGTCACGTTCACCCCGACGACCCCTCAGGCAGGAAACTATGTGATCGTGCTGAGTAATATCGATGGAGATTTGACTGGCAGCCTCTTTACGAATATCAAGCAGGCCAAAGGCTATATCGGCCATAAGAGTTTCACCGTCGAGGAACTGGCTTTCTATGTCCAGGATTTCCAATACAATGAGCGACCCGACGAAGAGGGTAATCCGGCCTACTATCTGGACATTACCGTGGCCAACAACACGCCGTTAGACTACCATGCCGCACTGGTAGCCAACCTCTACAAACGCAATGACGAGGGAGGCTACGACCCCATCACCTTCCCCGACAACGCCATGACCTATTGCATGATTGACCTCCAGAGAAACAACTGGATTAACGCCCACATCAGGCTGCCTGAGGCTTTGGCACCAGGTGAATACGGTGTTGATCTGCTCATTGCCAATAACTTCCAGAGCCTCATGCTCAGGGACTACTTCATCTTTGCCGCCGGCCCCTTCACCGTCAATGAGCCTACGGGCATTAGCGACGCTCCTCGTCTGAATGATCAAGGAGAAACAGGAAATGAGAAATGGTTCAGTCTTGACGGCCGCCAACTCGGCGCCCGCCCGTCGTCCAAAGGCATCTATATCCATCAAGGCAAGAAACAAGTTATCATGTAATGTAACAAGGGGACGGTGTGATCGTTACATAGTTACAAAGTGACAAAAGGTTTTTCCGATGAGGGTGTGTCAAAATAGGCACATCCTCATTTTGTTTTTTTTCGTCTTTTTCCTTGCATGTTTCAGAATTATTTCGTATTTTTGCGGCATCGAGAGCGTTATCATTACAAATTAGTCAACAACAATACATGAATAAGGTATCAAAGGTTTTGCAGCGATGGACCGAGATGAGCCTCGTGCTTCGCATTTTTATCGGTCTGGTGATTGGTGCTGTGCTGGGACTATGTGTGCCCGAGTGGTGGGGGATAGGCATTCTCGGACTGGTGTTCGTGAGTGCCCTGAAGGCCATGGCACCCGTGTTGGTGGCCGTGCTGGTGGCGGCAAGTATTGCCAAGGCTGGCGGTGGGCTGGGGCCGAGGTTCCGGACGGTGATCTCGCGCTACATGCTGAGTACGTTTATCGCAGCCCTGCTGGCGGTGGCGGGCAGTTTCCTGTTCCCCGTGACGCTCGACCTGAGGGATACCGTCGAGGGCAGTGCGCCGGGGTCGCTGGCCGAGGTGTTCAAGACGCTGCTGACGAGCATGGTGGAGAATCCCGTGATGGCCGTTGCGAAGGCCAACTATATCGCCATCCTGTTCTGGTCGATAGTCGTGGGCATCGGGCTGAAGCTGAAGGCGGGTGAGAAGACCATCGACGTGGTGCACGACCTGGCCGACGTGATCACGCTGGCCGTGAAGTGGATCATCCAGTTTGCGCCGTTCGGTATCCTCGGACTGGTGTTCTCGTCAGTCGCCGAGAACGGGCTGGAGGTGTTCACCACCTACGGTCATCTGCTGTTGTTGCTAGTGGGCTGTATGCTGGTCAACACGCTCGTGTCGAACCCGCTGATATCGTTCCTGATGCTCAAGCGTAACCCCTATCCGCTGCTGTTCACCTGTCTGAAGGAGAGTGGCCTGCAGGCGTTCTTCACCCGTTCGTCGGCTGCCAATATCCCCATCAACATGGCGCTCTGCAAGAAGCTGGGGCTCGACGAGGACTTCTATTCGGTGAGCATCCCGCTGGGTGCGACGATCAATATGGACGGTGCGGCAGTGACGATCACGGTGATGACGATGGCCGTGACGCACACGATGGGCATCGACGTGTCGTTTGGTGCGGCGCTGTTCCTCAGTGTCATTGCCGCCCTGGGTGCCTGTGGCACGTCGGGCGTGGCTGGCGGTTCGCTGCTGCTCATCCCCATGGCCTGTTCGTTCTTCGGCATCAGCAACGACATCGCGATGCAGGCGGTGGGCGTGGGATTCATCATCGGCGTGGTTCAGGACTCCGTGGAGACGGCACTCAACAGCAGTGGTGACGTGTTCTTCACCGCCACCGCCGAGTATTACGAACGGATGAAAAAACGATAGCCGTGTAACAGAATAGTTAATTAATCAACTGATAGATATGAAACATAAAAACCTATTAAAGACAGCGATGATGCTGCTCGTGATGATGATGTTTGTCTCTCCCTCAACGGCGCGGGCGCAAGGCAACGACCCGGGCAACGGCTCAGCTGTGACGTCGTACGGTGACGTTAATGAAGATGGCGATGTAAACATTCTGGACGTCATATTAGTCAACCAGTACCTTATTGGTGAAAAGCAACTTTCTGATCAAGGCAGGATAAATGCAGACGTTGACAACAACAAAACCATCGACACCACTGATGCCTTGAACATCCTGAAACGTGTCGTTGAGATGATTCCGCAGGATGGTTTTCCGTTAAAGTCAAGGGGCTTAACGCGCTCTGGTCAGGATGATGAGGAGTCCACGAGTAATGAGGAACAACAGACTCAGGGTGAGTTGCAGTCAGAACAAAAGGGAAACTATGAAACCTTCACTTGGTGGATGGACGACGTACATTATATTCCTGCTAATGACCCTGACAGAGTAGACGGTGCCTCAGTGCATGTCTATGTTTCCGCGGATCAAGGCTGCTATGGCTATGACTTTACTCCTCTGATTAACGGCAAAACCGCAGCAGAAGCAGGCTTTGAGATCCTTGAGTTCGAAAAAACAGGTGCTTACAAATTCCATACATTCCAAGTAGACCCCCAAAACGGTCACACGGGTGCAGTTTCAAAGACTAACGGCAATGCTACTGCTAAAGAAGGGGAAGCGATCCTAAATTTATATCTCCTACCACCTTCTGACGCTGCTGATGGTACTGTTTATGAGATTTCTTTCAAGGATCTGAACGTGGGTTCCAAGGACGGTGTTATATATGGAGAAATGAATACTGTTAATGGTCATATCATCATTGGCGAGTCAAATCCCGTGAATGTCGGCGGATCTGGCGGCGACGCGGGCACTGGCGTCGCCGCATCTGAGACGTTGTACGGTGACGTTAATGAAGATGGCGATGTAAACATTCTGGACGTCATGCTGATTAACAAATACCTGCTCGGAACAGCAGAGCTGTCGGAACAAGGTAAGAAAAATGCTGACGTGGATGCTAATGGAACAATCGACACCACCGACTCCCTGAATATCCTGAAGTGTTGTCAGGAGCTGATTGAACAATCAGAATTCCCAATTAAGTAAAGAACCAAACAATCACATAGTAGCAAACGGTCAAGTTATGAAGAAGATAATTACTATACTGACAGCCATTGCAACGTGCGCAAGCATGTCTGCCAGAATGATGGTTTATTCAGCTAATGATGTAGAGTTCTACCTCAAGATTGTCAGTGCAAGCGCTGGTACCATATCTGCAGACGGTACCATTATCACGTTCGTATCTCCTGCTGAAGCAAAAGGAGCAAAGCTCGTTGTTCAGGAGTTCATCAAGGCTGACCATTCAAACCCCTCTATACAGCAGGTTGGTTCCACGTTCTCCGTAAACGACAAGTCGATTTCCCTTGACAACGGCGTTTCCTACTCCAATCCCATCGGCCAAGAAAAGGAATACACCCTGAATTACAAAGGCGTTACAACAACCGTTACAACAGACTGTTTCGTTTCCTGCTTTGCATACGCTAATAAGAGAAAAAATTTTGCTTCAGGTACCGGTGATGCTACTTGGGGCCACTCCAAGGATTACACCTGGGCTTATGATGGCGTAGATCAGATGACCATCATCTGGGCTTCTTCTTTCGATGATCCGAACTATGACAACTCCACAGAGACGGCTCACTTTCAGGGTTATGCCTCTGATGCCTTCCCATTCACCCAGTTCGAAGCCACCATCGGTGATGTAACTGATGGCACCTACACCATCGACATCATCGATTCTTGGGAGCATGCCGAGTTGGGAACTCAGAACGGAACTTTCATTAATGTTGATGGCAAAAAAAAGATTCTCGTCACCAATCACCCGGGTATCAAGATTGTTGTAGGCGACAGCGGCTCAAGCACTGATGACCCCGGAAACGGTGGCGGCACGGACACTAAAGACGATGTAGTCAGCGTGACATCAGGCGAGACGACAACGAATTATGAGAGTCTCGATGAGGCATTCAAGGCCGCAAAAGACGGCGATGTCATTACGCTGAAGGAGGACTATGCCGTTCCCGTCGATGCTGGTAAAGATATCTACGGTCTGATCGACTGCAACGCCGGCACCAGCGAGGCCCCTGTGGTGCTAGACCTCGCCGGCCATACACTCAGCTTCCCTGACGGTGGCCACATCATCGTGAACCTCGGTCATGCCCTCACCATCCGTGACAGCGGCACTGGTGGCAAGATCACCAGCGCCGAGGGCTACGTCGTCATCAACACTGCCACCGGCACCCTCCGCCTTGAGAACGGCACGCTGGAGAGTACCTTCACCGGCGACGGCAACGAGCAGGCAAAAGGCGCCGTCTATAACAGGGGCGTGATGTTCGTCGACGGCGGCACCGTCAGTGGTCAGAAGTACGGCATCTATACAGAGGGTGCGCTGACCCTGGGTGAGGGCAAGATCGCAGCCAGCCAGGGCTTTGGCGTCGTCGTCAGCAGCGAAGGAGAGATAACAATGCTCAAATTTCCAGAGTTCGACTGTATGAGTGATGACATCGCCCTCGCTGACGGCAAACTGATCTATTACGGCGGCAAGATCTATGGCACTCCGAAGAACAAGATCAAAATATATCTGGAGAACAAAGAGCAGAAATATTTTACTTACGGCTATGGTGAAGATATGAGGACGGAAGATGGTGGCATTACTGAACCCTCGGATGTGTTCTACGTCAGTGGCATCAGCGACGCCCGTATCGGTTTCTACGAAACTGACCGGTATTTAGAGGCGGGTATTGCCGATGAGACGGAGGTCACCTTCCCTGCTGGCAATTCGACCTACTTCGACGAGAGGGCCCTGGCACTCAGCGAGTGGAACGACGATCTGAAGTTCTACGTGGTCACCAGCGTCGACACCGAGAACAAGAGCGTCACACTGACGGAGATTAAAAGCAAGCGGTTCGGCGGGCATGCATCGCTGATAGTCAGCAACACCTCGGGGGCGCCCATCACCGTGAAAATGGTGGAAGCCGCCTGCGGAATGATGGAAAACAGTTTCATTGGTTCTTTCAACAACGACCTGAGAGGTGACAATGATCCCGATGAAGTGAATATCTATCCGGGCTTTGAGGGTACCGATGTAGCCATCGACCAGATTGATAAGATGGACGGCTTCGAATACTATGGCTTCAACGGCGAGGACTTCGTGCCGCTGAGCAACCTCGGCCCCGTAGAAGCGCACCGCTGTTGGCTGGGCATCGGTGAATTCCCTGACTTCGATGAGGGTGATGAAGGAGAGGGCGAAGAAGGCGGCCTTCCTGCCGGAGCCCGCAAACTGAGTGTCGTATGGCCAGGGAGCGCGGCTAAGAGTAATACTGGGGCGAGCGGAGAAACATTCAACCTTACCCTGGCAACGGATGCGGAGGCACACGGCACGGTCAGCTTCAGTGTCGATGGCACGACGCTCACCAGCGACAACAAGACCGCCAGCGAAGGACAGACCGTGACCATCACCGTCACACCGACCGTCACACAGTACTCGGCGTATGTGGTGCAGAGCATCACCGCCAAGCCGTCGATGACCACCAGTCAGATGAAGGTGCGCGGCAATATTTTGGATGAGGTCACCCTCACGCCGGCAGGCGCTAACACCTGGACCATGACCATGCCTGCCGCCGATGTGGAGGTCGGCATCAGCTATGGGACGCTTACCGTTGCCATCAATCCTGGCGACGCCAACGGTGACGACAAGGTGAATGCTGCCGACATCGTGGAGATGATCAATGCAAAGAACGGCAAGGCCAGTGAGCACTTCAACCTCACCAACGCCGACATCAATCACGACGGGTATATCACCCAGGATGACATCGACGCTGTGGTCAAACTGATCATGGAAACAATGAATAACAAAGAAAATGAATAGAACAATAGCAATATGAATAAATCATTGGAAAATCTCTTCGGCTTCGATTCACAGAAGCACAATGTCCGCACAGAGATCATGGCGGGTATCACCACATTCCTGACCATGGCCTATATCCTGGCCGTCAATCCTGCCATCTTCAGCGCCCTGCCCGGCATGCCCGGCGGCAGCGTGTTCACCGCTACGGCGCTGGCTGCCATCATCGGTACGCTGGTCATGGCGCTCTATGCCAAGAAACCCTTCGCGCTGGCTCCAGGCATGGGACTGAACGCATTCTTTGTATATACCGTCTGCCTGGGTATGGGCTACACCTGGCAGTTCGCCCTGACGGCGGTGCTGTTAGAGGGTATCATCTTCATCATCCTCACCGTCACCAAGGTGAGAAGCCTCCTGCTGAAGGCGATCCCCGGCACGCTGAACAAGGCTATCGGAGCCGGTATAGGTCTGTTTATCGCCTTCATCGGTATGCAGAACGCAGGTATCATTGTTCATAACGATGCCACACTGGTCAGCCTTGGTCACATCACTGAGGGCACCGCCCTGCTGGCCATGATAGGCCTGTTCATCACCGCCGGTCTGGTGATGGCCAAGGTGCGTGGAGGCATCCTCTGGGGAATCCTCGCTACGACGCTGATCGGACTGCTGATCAAAGACCCGTCGACTGGCGAGGCCATCACCAAGCTGAACGGCATCGTGTCTGTGCCCGACAGCGTAGAGCCCATTTGCTTTAAGTTCGAATGGAGTCACCTGCTCAGTTTCGATATGCTGGTGGTGGTGTTCACCTTCCTGTTTATTGACATGTTCGACACGATGGGCACCATCATTGGTGTGCATCAGGGTGGCGGAATGGTCGATCAGCAATCCAAGCGCGACGACATTCCCGGCATGGACAAGATGTTCATGGCCGACTCGGTGGCTACCGTCTGCGGAGCCTGTCTGGGCACATCGACCACCACCACTTACGTGGAGAGTGCCTCTGGCGTTGGCGAAGGTGGACGCACCGGACTGACAGCCTTCTCTACAGCCGTCTGCTTTGCGCTGGCATTGTTCTTCAGTCCGCTGTTCCTGGCCATCCCCAGTGCTGCCACGGCTCCGGCGCTGATCATCGTTGGTGTGATGATGATGCCTGCCGTCAGACGCATCCATTGGGAAGACTACTGCAGGGCTATCCCCGCCTTCCTGACCATCATCCTCATGCCGCTGGCCTACAGCATCAGCGACGGCATCCTCATCGGCGTCATCTCCTATGTCGTCTGTCATGCCATCGCCGGCAAGTTCAAGCAAGTCTCCATCACCATGTGGATCCTGGCTGTCCTGTTTATCTGTAAGTACATTTTTATTTAAATTGAAGAAAATATGAAGAGACATTTGTCAATAACGATTCTGCTCACGATGCTCATGAGCATGGTAGGCGCGAAGGCCTTCGCCTACGACGTTGCTGCGGTTAATGATGATGGCGTTGTCATCTACTATTATTTGTCTTGGAACAGCAATCAACAAGCATACGAGTTGTCGGTGACGTCTTATGACAAATTAGGAAGTACTAATAAATATGCCGGCTATGTGGCTATCCCAGAATCTGCCGTCTATCAAGGGAAAGCCTGTCCTGTGACATCCATTGGCGATATGGCTTTCTTGAGTTGTAGCGACCTGTTTGCGGTTGACATCCCGAACACCGTGAAATCCATCGGCAATGCGGCTTTCCAGTATTGTGACGGACTGACCTCTGTTACCATCCCAGGCAGTGTGACCTCCATCGGCTATAGTGCTTTCGATAATTGCAGGAACATGACCTCTGTCACCATTCACAGCGGCGTGAAATCTATTAACGGCTCTGCGTTCCGTTATTGTATCAGTCTGACCTCTGTCACCATCCCCAGCAGCGTGACCTCCATTGGCGGCGCTGCTTTCTCTTTTTGCACCGGTATGACCTCTATTGACGTTGAAGCAGGCAATACGAAATACGATTCTCGCAACAATTGTAATGCCATCATAGAGACGTCATCCAATACCTTGATTGCCGGTTGCAAAAACACGGTCATCCCCGACGGTGTGGCATCCATCGGCGTGGATGCTTTCTACGGCTGTAGCGGTCTGACCTCTGCCATCATCCCCAGCAGCGTGACCTCCATTGGCGATAGGGCTTTCCTCAATTGCAGCAATCTGAAAACAATTGTTTCAGAAATAACCGAGCCATTTGAGATAGGTGAAATAGCAGCCACTTCAGTCGTCTTGATTGTCCCTGCTGGCACCAGAACTGCCTATCAGTCAACCGCAGGATGGAGCAGCTTTACGAATATCTTAGAAGTTGGAGAAGGAGGTGCTGTCGGCAATACATTTGAAAAAGATGGTATCTTTTATACCATAGGAGAGAACAATACCGCATCGGTTACTTCTGCAAAAACGGATCTCTCTGGTGCACTTGTAATTCCCAGTGAAGTGGAACTTAACGGTAAGAAGTACGACGTGACATCCATCAAAGGTTGGGCTTTCTATTCTAGCAGCGGCGTGACCTCTGTCACCATCCCCAGCAGTGTGATATCCATCGGGGAATATGCTTTCAGTTACGGCGGGCTGACCTCTATAAAAGTTGAAGCAGGTAATGCGAAATACGATTCTCGCAACAATTGTAATGCCATCATAGAGACATCATCTAACACCTTATTTGCTGGTTGTAAAAACACAGTCATTCCGAACAGCGTTACTTCTATCGGCGATATGGCTTTCCTGAGTTGCAACGGCCTGACCTCTATCACCATCCCCAACAGCGTGACAAGCATTGGAAAATATGCTTTTGCATATTGCAAAGGCCTGACCACTTTCACCATCCCCAGCAGCGTGACATCCATCGGAAATGGGGTTTTCCTGTATAGCAGCGGCCTGAAAAAAATTGTTTCAGAAATAACCGAGCCTTTTGAGATAGGAGATATTGGCACCACCTCAGTCATATTGGTTGTCCCGGATGGCACCAAGGCTGCCTACCAGTCAACAGCAGGATGGAGCAGTTTTACGAATATATATGAAGCGAGTGATGTGATAGTTGGAAATACATATCTCATTAACGATGTATCTTATACCATCGGTGAGAATAATACTGCATCAGTTACCTCTTCGAATAAAGATATTTCTGGCGCAGTTGTAATTCCCAGTCAATTGGAACTTAAAGGTGAAAAGTACGATGTGATTTCCATCGGCAAAGAGGCTTTCTATTTTCGCCAAAGCCTGACCTCTGTCACTATCCCTAATAGCGTGACGAGCATCGGGAAAAGTGCTTTCTACGGTTGCAGCGGCCTGACCTCTATCACTATCCCCAGTAGCGTGACATCGATCGAGGATTTCGCTTTCAGAACCTGCAGCGGCCTGGCCTCTATCATTGTTGAAACTGGTAATGCGAAATACGATTCTCGCGACAATTGTAACGCTATCATAGAGACATCATCCAATACTTTGATTGCCGGTTGCAAAAACACAGTCATCCCCAGCAGCGTGACATCCATTGGCGACGGGGCTTTCATTTATTGCAGTGGTCTGACCTCAGTCTCTTTTCCCACCAGTGTGACAAAAATTGGCGAGATAGCTTTCTACGGCTGCACCGGTCTGTCATCTGTCACCATTCCGAACAGCGTGATATCCATCGGCACGCAGGCTTTCTCCTATTGCAGTGGCCTGACCTCTATTGTTGTTGAAACAGGTAATGCGAACTACGATTCTCGCGACAATTGTAACGCCATCATCAATACATCATCCAACACCTTGATGGCCGGTTGTAAAAACACGGTTATCCCCAATAGCGTGACATCCCTCGGCAGGGGGGCGTTCCTATATTGCAGCGGTCTGACCTCTGTCACTATCCCCAACAGCGTGACATCCATCGGCATGGAGGCTTTCTCCTCTTGCTCAAACCTGACCTCCGTTACCATCGGCAATAGTGTTGAATCCATCGGCTATTATGCTTTCTATGGGTGCAGCGGCCTGACCTCTGTTACCATCCCTAATAGCGTGACATCCATCAGTAATGGGGCTTTCCAATATTGTAGTGGCCTGAAAACAATTGTTTCAGAGATAACAGAGCCCTTTGAAATAGGAAATATAGGCACCACCTCAGTCATATTGATTGTCCCGGATGGCACCAAGGCTGCCTATCAGTCAACCGCAGGATGGAGCAGTTTTAAGAGTATATTTGAAGTCAGTGAAGGAATCGTTGGCGGAACAATTGAAAATAACGGTATATATTACACAATAGGTGAGAATTATACTGCTTCAGTCACTTCTGCAAATAAAGGCATTTCTAGTGCTGTAATTCTCGGTCAAGTGGATGTTAACGGTGAGAAGTACGATGTGACATCTATCAGCTATGATGCTTTCTTGGAATGCGTCAGCCTGAGATCCGTCACCATTCCTAACAGCGTGACATATATCGGTGATGGAGCTTTCCAGCATTGCCGCAATCTAACCTCCATCAACATCCCCAACAGTGTGACGTACATCGACAGATATGCTTTCTATTACTGTTCAAGCCTGAAATACCTTGCCTTTGGCACTCAGTTAAAGAAAATCGACCAGGAGGCATTCTCATGCTGCCCGGCTATTGTTGAGATTACAAGCAAGGCTACAACACCGCCGTCGTGTGGTGATGCAGTTTTCTTAAGTGTTAATAAAAAGAACTGCAAACTATTTGTGCCCAAAGGTTGTGCGGATGCCTATAAAGCCGCATGGCAATGGCAGGACCTCAACATACAGGAAGATGAGGGTGGCCCATTAGGTGATGCCGACAATGATGGCATAGTAGATAATAATGATATTGATGAAATTGCAAGCTACATCATGTCGAGAGACACGAACAACATTAGATTCTTGAATGCCGACATGAATGGTGACAATGAAGTGAATGTCGCTGACCTCGTGCTGCTGATCAATCTCTGTAGCTTTAACGCCATTGAAACGCCTCTGACTTTTGAGGCTGTTTCGGGCACTGTAACAGTGTCTGTCAACAACTATTACTGCAGTTTTGCGCCCACCATACAGTATCGTGTTGATGACGGCGAGTGGACTAACTTGACGCTTAGTCATAACGATTGTCATGGTTCACCATTCTATGCAAATGCTATCCCTGCAGGGAAAATCGTACAAATACGTTCTACGGGATGGTATACCTGTATTTTAGCACAAAATGACGGCCTTGACATTTCATGCGATGCCGACTGCTATGTTTATGGAAATATATCAAGCGTGAACAGCCTGGATTATGTGACTATTATTTCAGGTACGCCCTCATTTGTTTTCTATAAGAACACGCACATTAAGACCCTTCCGGAGAAAGCTTTATTCCTGGGTAATAATTGTGGTAGTAACGCGTTCTTTGGTTGTACAGGTCTGACCTCCATCACCATTCCCAACAACGTGACAAGCATAGGAGAAAAAGCTTTCGGTAACTGCACAAAGTTAACAGATGTGACATGTCTGGCAGAAAGTGTGCCCAGCACTAACGCTGATGCATTTGATGGTTCTTCTATAGGATCAGCAACACTTCATGTGCCACAATCAGCCCTCAGCAACTATCAGAACACTGCTCCTTGGAGTGGATTTGGTAAGATCGTGGCCATAGGCGGCAAAGAATAAGATATAACAAAAAAAAACGTTCTTCCTGTGTCTTGTGTATGAGTTGATTATAATATAGATGCTTATGAAACAGATAGTAATAATGTTTGTTTTGGTGCTTTTGCCAATAATGGCAAGTGCCCGTAGCGAACAGTTTTATAATACCTTGGTTAATGGTATTTATTACAAGTTTAATACGGATGACTTAACGGCATGTGTGTCTTATAAGTCATTATTTATAGGGTATTATGCAGAAGATCCAGATTGGGTTGAATTTGAAAGAATATATAATGATTATTCTGGAGACGTGGTGATTCCTGAAGAAGTGACATATGATAACATTACTTATACAGTAACGAGCATAGACCGATATGCTTTTTGGCAGCGTTTTATCTTCCCCAATTGGGGCGGTTCTGGTTGCATTGACATGACATCCGTCACCATTCCCAGCAGTGTGAAAAGCATTGACTATGGTACTTTCCGTAAGTGTAGTGGATTGATTTATGTCGTTCTTCCCCAATATTTGGAATCATTAAATGAAAATGTCTTTGATGGTTGTGACGGTCTTACTGATATCTATTGTTATTCAGAAACTGTTCCATCAGCATACGAGAATTCTTTCTACAATCCGGAGAATATCATACTCCATGTACCAGAAGAATCGATTGAAGCATACAGAACTACAGAGCCTTGGGATAAATTTAAAGATTATGTGCCATTAACCAAAAGCGACATAGAGGCTACAGAGAAATGTTCAAAGCCAACAATCACCCTAGTTGACGGAAAAATCACCTTCAATTGTGAAACACCAGGAGTTACCTATCATTGGATGATGTCAAGTCCAAGCGGCACTAGTGGCAGTTCTTCTATTATCCAGCCAATCACGCTCAAAGTTTATGCCACAAAGTCTGGCTACCAAAACTCTGATGTCACAACATACAAATTCCCTGCTGTAAACGGTGATGTGGATGCCAATGGCGTGGTTAACGTGGCTGACCATGTGAAGTTGTCGGAAATTATTATGAATCAGTGAGATCCTCAAATATATAACACATTGTATAACAAAAAGAACCGTCCCTCATCTATGTTAGAGAAAGACGGATCCGGCCAGGGTGAAAGTACGAGAGCGCAATTTTTCGCTCTTGCAGAAGGCTTACGATCTGCCGAATGGTGGCAAGAAAATGATGCATTCCTGTTTTGAGGGGAGAATGCTAATTGAACCTCACGTCGGCAATCACCTGACTGCCGGCGTGGGCGTTCAGGCGGTTGACGATGTCTTGACGCTGCATGGAGAGCTCGAAACGGAGGGCGGGACTGGTGAGGTGGACGAAAAGCGTCTGGTTGCGGATATAGAGCTGGTCGGTGTAATTGGCGATGGCGGGCCCCATCACCTCGGGCCACGAGTCGATGAGCCGTTTCTGCAACAGAGGCGTCTCCAGACCTTGTTCACGAAGGGCCTTGAGGATGACTTCCTTGACGAGTATGCTGTTGCGACGGAACATGTCTATAGTTGTTTACAGGTGATGTCGCCGTTGTCGACGAAGAAGATTTTGTAGTCGTGGGAGGAGGTGGCGAGGATCTGGTCGAGGTGCTCGCGGTTGGTGTCGGTGATGAAGATCTGTCCGAACTCTTCGCCGGCCACGAGTTTCACAATCTCCTCCACGCGGCTGGAGTCGAGCTTGTCGAAGATGTCGTCGAGGAGTAGGATAGGGGTGTTGCCGCCGTTGGTGCGCTTGAGGAAATCGAACTGTGCCAGCTTCAGGGCGATGACGAAGGTCTTGTGCTGTCCCTGGCTGCCCTCGCGGCGGATGGGGTGGCCTCCGAGTGAGAAGACGAGATCGTCACGATGGGTGCCGTGGAGCGAGTAGCCCATGATGCGGTCTTTCTGACGGTCGCGCTGGATGACCTCAAGCAGCGGACCGCGCTGGCAGTGGGACACGTAGTCGATGGCCACCTGTTCGCGGTTGCCGGAGATGCGTTCGTAATAGTGCTGGAAGATGGGGGTGAGTTCGCTGACGAACGACTGTCGTCGCTGGTAGATGCGCTCACCCTCGAAGGCCATCTGCTCCTCCCAAAGGCCGATGATCTCAGGGTCGGGCTCTTCCTCCTGTTTGAGCATGGCGTTGCGCTGCTGCAGGGCTTTGTTGTAGCGGGTGACGGCCTCCATATAGGTGTGGTCGTACTGCGAGATGACCATATCCATCAGTCGGCGCCGTTCTTCGCTGCCACCGTCGATGAGCAGCGTGTCGGCGGGAGATACCATCACCAGAGGGATGAGGCCGATGTGCTCGGAGAGGCGGCGGTACTCCTTCTTGTCGCGGCGGAAGTGTTTTTTGCTGCCGCGCTTCATGCCGCAGGAGATGGTAATTCCAGTTGGCAGATAGATGCCTTCGAGCATGAGGAAGTTCTCGTCGTGGCGGATGAGGGCGGAGTCGACGGGGTTGGAGGCTGAATGGCAGAACGACAGGAAATAGACCGCATCGAGGATGTTGGTCTTGCCCACGCCGTTGCGGCCGATCATGCAGTTGATCTTCGGTGAGAGTTCCAGCGTGGCCTCCCGGATGTTCTTATAGTTGATGAGCGACAGTTTCTCTAAAATCATAGTGCAAAGGTACGAAAAAAATGGGTAATGGATCATGGATAATGGATAATTTTATGCAGCGGAAGCAAATTTTTCACTTTTCGTTTTTCACTTTTACTTTTTTTTTGTACCTTTGCAGCCGATTTTCGAAAATTAATACATAATTATAATGGCAACAACAAAAAATCAACCTCAGGCAGCTCCTACGATGGAGGAAACCCTGAACAAAAGTGAGGCCTTCTTCCTGAAATACAAGAAGGCTATTATCTGTGCCGTTGTGGCACTCATCGTCATCATCGCCGGTATCGTGCTTTACAAGACTTATGTTTCCGGTCCTAACGAAGAGAAGGCTTCGACGGCTATCTCCAAGGGACAGGAATATTTCGCACAGGGCCAGTTCCAGCAGGCTCTTGAAGGCGACAGTACTGGTTACAAGGGCTTCGCCAAGCTGGCCAGCGACTACAGCAGCACCGCTGCCGGTAACCTGGCTAACCTCTATGCCGGTCTGTGCAACGCCAAGCTCGGCAAGTGGGACGAGGCTGTGAAGTACCTCGAGAACTACGACGGTGCCGACGACCAGATGGTGTCGCCCGCAGCCCTCGGTGCACTGGGTAACGCCTATGCTCATCAGAACCAGCTCGACAAGGCCGTCGAGACGCTGAAGAAGGCTGCCGAGAAGGCCGACAACAACTCGCTGTCGCCCACATTCCTCATCCAGGCTGGTGAGATCCTCGAGAGCCAGGGTAAGAAGGCTGACGCTCTGAAGCTTTATCAGGAGGTGAAGGAGAAGTACTTCAACTCTATGGCCTATCAGACCATCGACGCCTACATTGAGCGCGTCAGCGAGTAAATTGGAGTATGGCGACTAAGAACCTCTCAGACTACGATATCACATCGGTCCCCGACGCGTCGAACATGATCTTCGGCGTCGTCGTGGCCGAGTGGAATCCAGAGATTACGGGCGCGCTGCTCGAAGGCTGTGTCTCTACACTTGAGAAACACGGTGCCCTGCCGGAGAACATTCACGTGAAGACCGTTCCCGGTTCCTTCGAACTGATCTACGGAGCCCATCAGATGACACTTAATGACGGTTACGATGCCGTGATTATCCTCGGTAGTGTCATCCGCGGCGAGACTCCCCATTTCGATTACATCTGCCAAGGCGTCACAGAGGGTATTGCCCGTCTGAACGCCACGAGCAACATCCCCGTGGTTTACGGACTGCTGACAACCAACGACCTCCAGCAGGCGAAAGACCGTGCCGGAGGCCGATTGGGAAACAAGGGCGACGAGTGCGCCGTTGTTGCCATCAAGATGGCGAAGTTCTAAGCGAAAACTTACTCTTGCGACTTGCGGTCGTCGATGTTATCGCCTTCCGTGGGTTGCATTTCTTCTTTGAAGTCGGTGATGCCGGCTTCAATGAGTATATTATACCAGGAGATGAGCTTCTTGATGTCGCTGGTATGAACACGGTCGCGGTCCCACTCGGGGAGAACCTTCGTGAAATAGTCCTGAAGTTCCTTGCCGGAGGCCTTCTTGGGATCGACGGAGGCTTTCTTGCCTTCCTCGAGTGCCTTGAGGTTCTCCAGGACATCCATCAGGGGGATGTCGTCGGTCTCGGTGAACATGGCGATGTCGGCCAGCGACGTGATGCGGTCGGTGGCGAAGGCGGGCATGCGGCGGTGCGTCTCGTCAAGCGACTCGACGATCAGGTTGTTCTTGCCCCGTGAAATGAGTTTGTAAAGTCCGGGCTTCCCGGAGATGGCTAAAATAGTCTGTTGCATACTTTTCTTATTTGTTATACCTTATTAATGATTTCTAATAGTGAGTCCAGTTGTCGGTCGAGGTCGGCCTCTCCGTCGTTGATAATCTCGTAGTCGGCCCGCTCGCGCACGATGTCCTGTGGCAGCTGGCGGCCTATCCATTCGAGCACCTTCTCGCGGCTGATGCCGTCGCGTTGCATGACCCGTTGGATGCGTACTTCCTCTGGTGCGGTGACGACGATGATGCGGTCTACGAGACGGTAGATGCCCGACTCGAAGATGATGGCGCTCTCCATCCACTCCATGCCACTCTCGATGAAGTCCTGGAAGACGGCAGGATGCACGATGCGATTGATGGCGTGAGCATTCTCCTCCGACGCCAGCAGGAACTCAGCCACGGCCTTCTTATTCAGGATGTATCCTCTATCGTCCTTCCTCCCTCCTCCTTCCTCGAAATAAGCATCAGGCCCGATGAGGTCGGTCAGCTCTCGGCGGATGACGGGCGAGGTGCGGATCAGGCGTTTGGCGGCGTCGTCGCAGTCGTAGACCTCATAGCCGCGCTTCTGCAGCAGTCGGCAGACATAGCTCTTCCCGCTGCCTATTCCTCCGGTGATGCCTGTCTTCATGGCTCCTGTGTGTCTGACTCGATGAGGTAGTCCACCATGCTGGTCTCCAGTCGTGCACGCGAGATGCCGCTGGGCACCTTCTTCAGGTAGATGTGGCACTTCTCGGTGGGGTTCTTCCGGATCTCATTATAATCGGCGATGATGGTGAAGTCCTCGGGCTTCAGGCTGCGGTAGACGCTGACGCCTGCCACGAAGCTGACGGAGGTCTTGGCGGGGAAGGTGCGCAGCACTTTGCCCTCGGGCATGTTGATGCCGACGATGGGGACGTTGGAGATGCGTTCTTCCGTCAGCACGTCGGTGAAGAACCTGATGCGGATATGGTCGGGGACGGTCTTGACGCCCTTGAGCTTCGCCAGGTTACAGTCTACGGTCAGCGTGTCGCGGAAGTTGGCGTAGTTGAGCTGCTCGGTATAGACCATGTTGAGACTGTCGAGCTTCTCCTGCGAGGCATAGATGGTGATGCTGTCGGGCTCGTAGGCGACGCGTGAGACGAAGTAGAGTTCTTCGGGGATGACGCGGCCGCTCCACCTGACGGGCACCTGCTTCTTCGAACCGTAGTTGTAGTAGAACTCCAGCTTGTCAGGCTTGATAGCGGTGATCTTCGAACTACTGACCAAGCGCTGGTAGAGGTACTTCTGGAGCTCTGATGCCGGGATGACACCGCTGCCGTTGTTCGACGTGTAGTTGCGGAAAGGCATCTGCAGGCGGCGGAGCGCCTCGCCGTATTTGTAGGCTACGAGCACGATGCCCTTGTCGCGAATGGTCGCGTGGATGGTGTCCACTTCGTCGGAGGTGAGGACGGCATTCTTGGGAATGTCGGAGACGGTCACGGGGATGGCAAAATCCTTCTCGTAGGTCTCATTCAGCGTCAGCGACAGCCAGAAGACGCCTGAGAGACCGAGGAAAAAGAGAAACAGCAGGATTTCCTTGCTCGTCTTGGTGAACAGGACTTCCCTGATGGTCTTCCACACGCTTCCGATGGTCATGCCGAAGAGAGGCTATTTCTGGGCGGGAGTACTGGAGGTGTCCCTGAAGACGGAGCCCTTGTCGACGGTGATGACCACGTCGCGGGCGATCTTCACGTCAACGGTATTCTTAGCCAGGTCGATGCTCTTCACGGTGCCATAGATGCCACCGCCGGTGACCACCTGCGTGCCCTCGGTGAGCTCGTTCTGGAACTTCTGGATCTCCTTTTGCTTCTTCTGTTGGGGTTTGATCATGAAGAAGTACATGATGGCAAAGATGGCGACCATCATGATGATCATGCTCATGCCACCTCCCTGTGCTGCCTGTGCAGCGAGTACGATGTTTGTCATATTCCTTATTATATTTTATGATTCGTGTTGATTATTCGTCGGCTTTCGGTTCCTTGGGGCCTTCTTCCCGCTTGATGTGCCTGCGATGCCTCATCTTCACCTGCTCGCCTTCTGCAGCCGTCTCGTCCTTCTCTGCGCCGCTCTTGTCCTTGGCACCCTTCACGGGATCCATGTGCTTCATCAGCCGGTTGGTCTTGATGAGGTTGCGGGCGATGGCGTCGAGCATGCCGTTGATGTAGCCGCCGCTCTTCGGGGTAGAGTAGAGCTTGGCGATGTCGACAAACTCGTTGATGGTAACGCTGACGGGGATGTTGGGGAAGGTCATGAGCTCGGCGATGGCGATCTGCATGATGACGATGTCCATGTAGGCCAGTCGCGAGAGGTCCCAGTTGCGCGATATCTCGCTCATGAAGCGCTGGTATTCCACCTCGTTCATGATGGCGGCGCGGAACAGCTTGCGGGCGAAGTCCTTCTCCTCGTCGCTGTCCCACTCGGGCAGCAGTTCTTCCTTGGCACCGTTCTGTTCCTTGAAGCGCTTGATGGTCTTCAGCACGAAGGTGTCTACAATCTCCTTGTCGTCGTTCCAGTAGAGGCTCTGGTCTTCGAGCACGGCGTCGAGGTCGGCGTTCTCCTGGATGAAAGTCTTGTAGAGCTTGCGCCACAACTCGCGGTCGGCATCGTAGCTGTCTTCGCTGCTCGCCATGTAGTCCTGATAAATCTGGCTGGCCTCGATGGCCTCGAAGAGCTGACCCGGAATGGGCGTGTCGGCCCAGACGGCTTTCTGGTTGCCGATAAACTCATTCAGCGCCTTGTTCTCCTGCAGCTGGATGGCGAAGCGGTTGTACACGAATTTCTGCGAGGGCTCTGCCAGCCCTTCGCGCTTGGCTCTGGCCTGTGCGATTTCCAGTCGGCGCTGGGCTTCCCGGGTTACTGCAACGATCAGCGACAGAAGGTGGTTGTAAAGGTCATAAGCTTTTGACAGACTGAAAAATAACTCCTTCTCAGCCGTGTCGATGTTCTTGTTACCGTTTTGATAGTAAGCATAGGTTAACTGAACAATCTTGATTCTGATAATTTCCCTGTTAATCATCTCACTTGATGTTTTTTTTGTTGTTTCTTGATGCAAAGGTATATAAAATTCCTTGTTTATGCAAGAAAAAAACTAAAAAAACATCTTTTTTTTCATTTTTTCATTCTTTCATTTTTCCATTTCAGATTATTTATGTACCTTTGCACCGCTTTTTCGCAAAGCACATTGTAAAATTACGTGTGATGGTGAATTAGGCAAAGTATTAATTCTTAATTTAGAGTAACACAATTATGAAAGAATTTAGCGTTAGTGGCCAGAAGCGTGCCACAACAGGCAAGAAGGCAGCCCGCGAGCTGCGCAAGGAGGGTCTCGTGCCCTGTAATCTGTATGGTGAGAAGAAGGGTGAGAACGGCCTCCCCGAGGCTATTGCCTTCGCAATCCCCGCTACTCAGCTCCGCAAGGTGGTTTATTCTCCCGACGTGTATGTGATCAACCTGACCATCGACGGTGAGGCTCACAAGGCCGTGATGAAGGAGCTGCAGTTCCATCCCACCACGGATGCCCTGCTCCATATCGACTTCTTTGAGGTGAACGAGGAGAAGGCCATTACCATCGGTATTCCCGTGAAGCTGACTGGTCACGCCCAGGGTGTGCGTGATGGTGGTCGTCTGAGTCAGGCTGTGCGCCAGCTGAATGTGACCGCTCCCTACAAGCAAATTCCCGAGGCTTTGGAGATCGACGTGACGAACCTCGCCCTTGGCAAGGCCATCAAGGTGGCCGACCTGTCGTTCGAGGGTCTGGAGATCGCTACTCCCGCTCAGGTGGTTGTCTGCTCCGTGAAGGCTACCCGTGCATCGCGCTCTGCCGCTGCTGCCGAGGCTGCTCAATAAGTTGACAGTTGACAGTTGACAGTAGTTCATGGACAAATACTTGATTGTTGGCTTGGGCAATGTCGGTGACGAATACGAACTGACCCGCCACAACACAGGGTTTATGGTATTGGATGCTTTTGCTAAGGCATCCAATATTCATTTTGACGACCGGCGCTACGGCTTCGTGGCCGAGACGTCGCTCAAGGGACGGAAAGTATTCCTGCTGAAACCCTCGACGTTCATGAACCTCAGCGGCAATGCCGTGCGCTATTGGCTGAATAAGGAGGACATCGACCAGAAGCGGCTGCTCGTCATCAGCGACGATGTGGCCCTGCCCCTGGGCGAGTTCCGCCTGAAGGCCGGTGGCAGTAATGGCGGACATAACGGTCTGGGACACATCCAGCAGCTGATCGGTCAGGACTATGCGCGCCTGCGGATGGGCATCGGCAACGACTTCCCCCGCGGCATGCAGGTAGACTGGGTGCTGGGCCGCTATTCCGAAGAAGAACTGAAGACGCTCCAGCCCAGTATCGACCTGGGTGTGGAGATCATCAAGAGTTTCGTGCTTGCCGGTATCGACATCACGATGAACCAATACAACAAGCTGGGGAAGAATAAATGTCCGAAATAGCCCGTATAGATAAATGGCTGTGGGCCGCGCGCATCTTCAAGACGCGCTCCATCGCTGCCGACGCCTGTAAGAACGGGCGGGTGACCATCGGAGGCGTCAACGTGAAACCCTCGCATACCGTCAAGGCGGGTGAGACCGTCAGCGTGCGTAAGCCTCCGGTGACCTACTCCTTTCGCATCCTGAAGCCTATCGAGCAAAGGGTGGGGGCGAAGCTGATTCCTGAGATCTATGAGAATGTGACGACGCCCGACCAGTACGAACTGTTGGAGATGAACCGCATCAGCGGATTTGTGAACCGTGCCCGCGGTACTGGCCGACCTACGAAGAAAGACCGTCGTGCGATGGATGCCTTTGTGGAGCCCTCATTGGAAGGCGACTTCGGGGTGTTCTTCGACGATGACGACTGGGACGAAGAGGATAGTTGAAAATAACGTAAAGAATCTGTTTATATGACTTGGTTGAATATTCTGTTTATCATCATTGGTGTGGCGCTCGTCCTATGGGGTGCTGACCGCCTGACGGAAGGTGCCTCCTCGCTGGCTCGTGGCATGCATGTGCCCGAGATTATCATCGGTCTGACCATTGTGGCAGCAGGAACGTCGGCACCAGAGTTGTTCGTCAGTCTGGTGTCTGCCCTGAAGGGTACTGCCGACCTCGCCGTTGGTAATGTGATAGGTTCGAATATTTTTAACACGACGCTGATTGTCGGCTGCTCCGCTTTGGTGGCGCCAATGGTGGTGTCGAAGTCTACTGTCCGCAAGGATATCCCCTTCGCCGTCGGCGCTTCGCTGCTGCTGTTCGTGCTCTGCTTCGACGATATGGACTCACCTCACCTTTGGGGTAACGAGATCACCCGCTCTGACGGTGTCATCCTCCTTATCGGCTTCATCGGTTTTATGATCTACACCTTTCATGCTGCAAAGAAAGACGGCTTGATGCCTACGGAGGAAGAGCTGGAGGACAATGCCGAGTTGCCGAAGGATTACTCTCACCTGGGTCGCAACCTCTTCTGGATAGCCGTGGGACTGGGCTGCCTGATTTACGGCAGTAACCTCTTCGTCGATGCTGCCACCTATGTGGCCCATCGCTTTGGGGTGCGCCAGAGTGTCATTGGCCTGACCATCGTGGCTGGCGGCACGTCGCTGCCGGAATTGGCTACGAGTGTGGTGGCTGCCTACAAAGGCCGCTCTGCCATCGCCATCGGTAATGTCATTGGTTCCAATGTGTTCAACATCCTGCTCATCCTCGGCACGACGGCCGTGATTCACCCCTTGCGTATCATGGGCATCACAATCGTCGACCTGATGACGTTGTTGGTGACCATCGGTTTCATGTGGCTCTTCGCATTCACCAAGTGGTATGTCTCGCGCCGTGAGGGCGCAGTCCTGGTAGGATGCTTCGTGCTCTACATGGGCTGGCTGTTCTACCTGATATAACAAGAAAACACAGGGGTCGGCGAATACCCCCTTTAACAAAACAAAAATATGGAAAAAAAACAACAACGTATCAGCGTGCTGTTCATGTTCTACAGCATCCTGTTCTGCGTCTGCCTGATTACGGCAAACGTGCTTGAGACCAAGCAGATCTCCCTGGGACCTGCCAACATGACGGCCGGACTGATTGTCTTCCCCGTCAGCTATATTATTAATGATGTGGTGTGCGAGGTGTGGGGCTATGGTCGCACGCGCATGCTCATCTGGCTCGGCTTCGCCATGAACTTCTTCTTCGTGACGATGGGAGCCATCGCCGACTGGATACCCGGCGCCTCTTACTGGGATGGTGAGGAGGGCTTCCATCAGATCTTCGGCCTTGCTCCCCGTATCGCGGGTGCGTCCTTCCTGGCCTTCATCTGCGGCTCGTTCGTGAATGCCTATGTGATGAGCCGCATGAAGCTGTCGTCGAATGGTAAGAATTTCTCTGCCCGTGCCGTACTCAGCACGATCTTCGGCGAGCTGACCGACTCCATCATCTTCTTCCCGCTGGCCCTCGGAGGCGTCATCCCCTGGGAGGAGATGCCGTCGCTGGTCATCACCCAGGTGACCCTGAAGACCGTCTACGAGATTCTTGTACTGCCCGTCACCATCCGCGTCGTGAAGTTCACCAAGGAGCACGACCAGGAGGATGTCTACGATAATGGAATGGTGTATAACATCTTTAAACTGAATCTGAATTAAGTCTATGAGCGAGCAAAGAGAGAAAGAGGGTCTGCAGGCCCTCGGCAAGAAGACCGAGTATCGGATGGACTATGCGCCCGAGGTGCTCGAGACGTTTGTCAACAAACATCCTGACAACGATTACTGGGTGCAGTTCAACTGCCCTGAGTTCACGTCGCTCTGTCCCATCACGGGGCAGCCTGACTTTGCGGAGATCAAGATTCTGTATATTCCCGGCGAGCGGATGGTGGAGTCGAAGAGCCTGAAGCTCTACCTATTCTCCTTCCGCAACCACGGCGACTTCCACGAGGATTGTGTGAACATCATCATGAAGGACCTGGTGCGCCTGATGGATCCCAAATATATCGAGGTCGTGGGCCTCTTCACGCCCCGTGGCGGCATCTCCATCTATCCCTATGCCAATTATGGCCGGCCCGGCACGAAATACGCCGAGCTCGCCGAGCGCCGCCTCATGGAGCACCAGATACTTTAGAACACCAACTAATAATGATATGAAACCTATCGAACTACGCAACGCCCGCCTGGCAGAGCGCATGATCAAGAATCTCGCGCGCCGCAACATGCAGGCATTCTACTGTCCGACCGCCGAAGAGGCCGTCGGCAAAGTGTTGGAACTCATCCCCGCAGGCAGCAGCGTCACCTGGGGCGGCTCGATGACCATCCGCGACATCGGCATCCCCGACGCCCTCCGCCAGAAAGGCTGTTACGAGGTGCTCGACCGTGACCTCGTCGAAGGCGACGAGGCGAAGGTGCAGATGTACGTTCGTGCCTTCACCACCGATGTCTACCTCTCCAGCGCCAACGCCATCTCCGAAGACGGTGTCATCGTCAACATCGACGGCAACGGCAATCGTGTGGCAGCCATCACCTGGGGACCCAAACGAGTCATCTTCGTCATCGGCCTGAACAAGGTGGCCCAGACCGTAGAGGCCGCCCTCGCCCGTGCCCGCAGCACCGCGTCGCCCATCAATGCCGCCCGCTTCGACATCAAGACGCCCTGTCAGACCGACGGCGTCTGCCACAACTGCAACTCCCCGGAGAGCATCTGCAACTACGTCCACTTCCTCCGCAACTCCCCCCGGGGCAAGCACACCGTCATCCTCGTTGGCGAACCCCTCGGCTACTGATTTACTTCTCTACACCGAAGTCGTTAGTGGCATAGAGGGTAACGGTATCCTTAAACCTTACTTTGAACGTCTTGTTGTCGTTCAGGTTGTATACGTATTCCTCTGTCTGACCACCGCTGGCTTTGGCCTTAAACATAACGTAGATGTTCTTCTCAGAATTAAAGCCGCCCAGACTGATTTCGCTACCTGCTGGATAACTCTCGGCACGCTGCAATATGGGCTTGTCGTTACCTTCGGCATATACTCGTATATCCGAAATAAACTTATCGGTAAAGTCGTTCTTAAGCTTCAGGAATCCTGAGCGGTAACGTATCATTGGCTTGAGCTTGATCATATCGTCTACATTAACTTCCCAGTCAACCTCGTCAAGGTCGGCTTTAGTGCCCCAGAACGACATGAAACCAAAGTGAGCCTCGGCCTCTAAGTGTATGTAGTATGGATCCTTCTGATCGGTATCAGGCGTGTCGGCCTCGTACCATATCCATGTGCCGTGGATGGACTGCAAGGTGCGATAAGCCTGCGATGTACCAAGGTCGAAACCGTAGTCCTCGCTCCATTTGAACTGAGGCAGGTGGTTGTACTTAAGCTCCCAGCTGGGCGAGAATCCTGTAGAGGTGTTTGTTATGTCGGTATCGGCAATTTTCCAGCTGGTAGATTCCGACCAGCTCCAGTTCCAGTTGGCATTGGCACCAACCTTCCATCCCGATTCAGCCCCGCTTTTTTCGCCGCCTGTAGAAACAGTGCTCGACTTCTCGCCACTTATGCCGAAACCAAAGCTGTGAGAGCTTGAACTGGTGTATTCCTTCTGGTTGATAGTCGTCTCAGGGCTTGGGCTGGCCTGAGCTGTGTAGATTACAGGTGCCTTATCGCTAAACTGCACAGTCTTGCAGAGTGTGCTTGTGGCCTTGAAACTCTTGCCGAAGGCACCACACCAGCGCAAACGTACAGCACCGTGATATACACGGTATTTTCCGCAATAGTACTCGCCATTGCTGCCGTATCCACACATCAGCATAGAGTTATTTGAGACCTGTGCGGTCATGTTAACGGCATAATAGTCTCCCGCACCGGGTTCTTCTTGATATACGTGTATAGGATAGATGGTGTAGCTGAAGGTAATAGGACATACGGCGTGGAACTCGTCGGGATCGCTGAACCATATCTTGCGCCATCTCTTATCCACAGGTTTGCTGTAGGTCTCGCCCTTGTGATAGCTTGCTGCCAGATTCTTCAGGTTGGCTGTCTGATCTTTATCTTTATCATCAGCGCGAGTAAACGCGCGGGCGGCAGCCTGCTCTTGCTCAACTATTTCATCGTCGGCTAAGTGGGCTATCATGGGGCCAATCATCTTGTAGATGTCATTGTGGATACCGAAACTGCGCAGCACGGGGTCGTAGGTCATGGTGCCGTCGGCATCTTCCACAAGACTTCCTTCTACGTCATCGTTTATCACCATATCGGTGCCACTGGTATTCTGCACAAGGAACTCATCGTTTTCATCGAAGGCATAAAGCAGAGCGTTGTCAAGATCCTCGTCTTCGGAATTGCCAACCCATCCCGGATGGTCTTTGAAGAATGCATCGAGCTTAGCTCGCGATGGATTCTCGAGAACAATGACGGCACCTTTCAGATAAAGTGCCTCTAAGGTGGCATCGTCAAGATCGCTATAGTTGCTAAGCACTACCATACAGGTTTTTTCGTCTACCTTGTTTACAACGTTAGGCAGATAGTCTTCAAGTGCCAGCTTCATGTCGTACGACACACCCTCGGCCACATAGACTGGGTAGTTGTAGGTCACACCATTATAAGTGTCAACTGCCTCGTGCTCCTGGCCTTCCTCATCTGGGTAAACAGAATTGTCATCGTTGCTGGTACACGATGCCAGACCCAGCATCATCGGCATGGCCCAGAGTAATAGTCTGAATGTCTTTCTCATTGTTATAATATTAAAGATGATATGATTCAGTCAGAGATATAAGGATATTTAAAATCCATGTCGTTGAATTCCGCGCGGTCTGACTTAACGGTCAGCGTCTTCTTATCGAAATTCAATAGCTTGTCGGGATTGATGCCCAAAGCATAGCTCAGCCACCATCCAGACATCGCATTACCCTTCATCTTAGGATGGCTGCCATCAGTTTCGGTAACAACTCCTGGGTGATCACAGATCTTTACCCCCTTGCTGTTGTAGACCTTGAACGGGATCTTGGAGACACAACCGAACTCGTATTCCTTGTCATCCTCAGGTGTCACGTCATACTTTTGTTCGAAACTAACCTTCAACGAGAAGTCTGCAGGCAGCTGAGAAGCTGACAATGTGCGCGTCAGAGTCCACTGCTTCTGTGTCATCTTGATAGTATTCTCCTTCTTGTTCTCATCGAGGTAGGTCACTTCCACGTCAGCCAGTTCCAGCGTGTTGGCTCCTAAGTCCACATAATAAGTCACTTCTGCTTTGGCTGCGACATTGTCATTTGTCTTTTCCTCTCCTGTTGTCACATCATCATCGCTGTCACCGCACGATGTCAGCGTAAAGCCGCTAACAAGGATGGCGGCAATCATCCACAAAAATTGTTTTTTCATTTTTTGTTTGATGTTAATATGATTTAAATTCTCATTCTTGTTATTCCAATTTCAGTTTGGTCTTCGACTCATCTATACTATTTTGTAACTGCATGATTTCATCATTATAGTCATGGGGACAGGCACCTGGGTCATAGCAGCCGTCATACCCAAGTACCTGACCCAGCGACTATCGAGACCATCAGAAATATAGCAAAAAAATTGCCATGAAAACAGGCACCCATACCCAGGTGCCTGTCCCCATGACTATGAATTCATAGACACGACTCTGCGTGCCTCTCAATATCGGCATTCACCACGTCGTCGAGCACGATGTCGGGCCGCTCGTCGGGGCGCATCAGTTCGAATCTGACGTTCCTCAGTCGCAGCCCGTCCACGTGACGCGCAAAGAGTCCGTAGGCCGGTGTCGGCCCGGCCCATCGCGGCTCGGGATAGTTGGTGCCCTGCTCGCGGTAGGGCTGCTCCACCTTCCTGCCCCCGCCCCGGTACTGGATGCGGATGTCGGAGAGCGACACGTTGCGGATGGGCGCGCCCTCCATGCCGGTGACGATGATGCCGGCCAGCGAGTCGCAGTCGTCGGCCACCACATTATTGATATATATGTCGCGGGCCGAGCTGACATCCGTCCGCTCCTTCGGCCCACGGTTGCGGCATCCCGTCGTGATGTAGATGGGATAGTGATGCACGTGGCTCATCGAGATATTGCTGACCACGATGTTCTCCATCCGCCCCTGGTCCACCTCCTCAAAGGCCAGGCCGGAACTCCACATGCAGGTGCAGTTCGAGATGGTGATGTTGCGGTAGCCGCCGTTCGACTCGGTGCCCAGTTTGATGCGCCCGCACACCCAGTTCACCTTCTCGGGCACGTAACTGCCGTCGAGGAAGGTGCCCAGTTTGTAGCCCGTCACCAGGCAGTTCGTGATCAGGATATGCTCGCAGAGCACGGGGCGCTTCAGGGCATACGACGACTTGAGCACGATGGCGTCGTCGGTGGGCGTATTCACCTTCGTGTTGCTCACGGTGAAGTACTTGCAGCAGTCGATGTCGATGCCGTCGCGGTTGGTGTCGATGGTCACGTTGTCGATGGTGCCAATGTCGCAGCCGGTGGCGATGATGGCGAAATGTCCGCCCCTGAAGATGGTGATGTCGCGGATGAGCACATTGCGGCACAGCTTCAGGGCGATGGCCTTGTCGCCCGTGCCGATGGAGCCACCCTCGACGATGCCCGCCTTCTCAGTGTCGTGCTTCGTCAGGCCCTCACCGTCGATCATCCCCCGGCCGGTGATGGAGACCGTTCGTCTGCCCCTCGGCCCATATCAGGCTGTTGTGAAAGTAGGTGTGGCCGCCGTCCTGATACTCGGGGAATCCGCCGAACGACTCGCTCTCGTCGTAGGCCTTCATCGCGGCCGGCGCGGCCAGTATCCTGGCGCCTGCCGCGAGGTGCAGGTCCACGTTGCTCTTCAGCCGTATGCTGCCCGCGAGGTAGACGCCCGCCGGCAGCAGCACCTGTCCGCCGCCGCTGGCCGTGCAGGCCTCGATGGCGCGGTTGATGGCACCGTGGTCGAGCGTCCGTCCGTCGCCCTTGGCCCCATAGTCGCGCACGTTAAACACTCCGTGGGCCCCGGCGCCCACCACGATCATCGCTGTAAGTAGTAATAGTAGATTTCGTCTCATATCGGCAGCAAAGTTACAACTTTTTTCTCAAATACAAGCAAAACTCCCGAAAAAAGAGTTTGCCGCCACCATCCTCAAGGGGGAACGGCGGCAGGAATAGTCACGGGGACAGGCACCCATACCCAGGTGCCTGTCCCCGTGACTATCCCGTAGTAGTTCCTGTCCCCGCCGCGCCCCTGAAATCTCAAAGATACTTTCGCTCGAAACTAAAAATAAATCACCCGCTGTGATATCATTTAATCACAAGCTTCTTGCCATTTTCGATATATATACCGGGGCGGGTAGGCTTACCGCTTAGTCTGCGACCGCTGAGATCGTACCATGCGCCGGAATTCGTGTCATTCGTTAAATTCGTTGTTGAGAAAATCCCAGTTGCCTCGTCGTCTTCGCCGAAGAACATTCTGGCGCGGGCGAAGTCTTCTACGGTAATGCCGTTCAGCTGGAAGTACGCGCGCATGGCGCCGATGGTCATGGCTCCGTTCGGCCAGTAGAGCTGGTTTCCGTCGCCAAGGTAGAGTTTGGTCTTGTCGCCCTCATCACCGATACTAACTGGTGCAAAGGTGCCTTGGAAGGTGACATAGCCGTCTTGGCTGGTGACACCGATGGCACCAGAAGCTTTGAGGGGAGCCTTCAACTCTGCAACCTCTGTCCCCCTTGTACTCTCAGTTTTTTCCCACTTGATAATGTAAGGTTTGTTGGCCTCTATTTCGGTAACTTCCTTGAAGAAGAGGTAGAGCGTCGAGCCGTCGTAGCCGGTCTGCCAATTCTCGACATCGAACTCCATCACCGTTGCTCCTTCGAGTGGCGTGCCTGTTAAGTCAGCAATGGAGAAAGGCAAGCAAATCGTGTTCCATTTCCCGTCTTTGTACAAACTATAGGTATTTTTCCCTGTAAGACTACTCAGTTCGCTCTCTAATCTGGCGAAGCAGTCCTGCGCGCAAGCCCCCTGCACAACCATGCACAGGAGAACGATAGTTAATAGTATATACTTCTTCATTGTTGGTTGATTTATTTTTTTTGCGTTCAAAGCTGCGTGAGCAGTTTCGTGGCGTTTCCGCTGCAAAGATACGAAAATTTTGATTAAGTGAGCGGAAAAAGAACTTGTTTTTTTCCCGAACGTGAAAAATTTATCCAAAATTTTGATTAAGTGAGCGGAAAAAGAACTTGTTTTTTTCCCGAACGTGAAAAATTTATTCAATAAGTGAGCAAAAAACCAAATATATTGGCAATAACATAGCAGTTGGCACAAATAATCCTTAAAATGCAGTCAGAAATGGCTGCATTTTTTATTCGTGATATTTTTCAGTAAAAGCAATCATTTTCTTTACTGTTGGATAGATACTCTCTATTTTCTTTATCAACGCTGGTCCTAACGACTGTGGATACTGCCCTTTGGTGTTCGTGTATTCTACATCTTTGTTATAATCATAGACATCATAACCCTCACCATCTTCATCAGTAAATTTAACCACAATCTTTTTCTGTTTACTATTGGGTAACTGAGAATGGCAAATAAGATATGTATCATAACCTTCTATATCCAAAGGATAAGCAGACATTCCGTAAATACTTTCTATATCAGAAATCTTCAAACGATATGTTGTAGGTATTTGCATATATAAGAATTTTATATTTTGTGCAAAGATACAAAAGAATTCTAAGCTATCAGATATTTATTATAAAAATTGTATGAGTAATTATATGTTATTAACAGAAATGTCTGCTTATAGTAATGCCGTACAACAATATGGAAAGGATGCAGCAGACTTTTGGTCTCAATATGATTTCTCACCAACAAAGCGTTACGTAAAGAAGATGTGTGACTTGTTTTATAAAGACAAGATTCCACAAAACGAAATAACCAAAATATTTCGTGGGTATCAAGAAAACGCAGAATGGTTTGATGAAATGGGTGCTAGATCGGAGGGACAGGTCTTTGATTTCTTTGTGAAAAGATCAATCACCTGTCCCCGTGATCTCAGAAGGGTCAGGCACCTCTGCGCCCCTCCTTGCCAAATTTATTGGCGTTTTCTTGTAACGGAGGACGGCTCTTTTGTTAAAACTTTGCAAATGTGTACATCTTTCCGAAAACTTTTTGTACCTTTGCATCATGATTTTAAAACAAATGGTTATGAAAAAGATTTTGAGTTTCGTGTTGGTGGCACTGGCTACCATGTTTGTAACAATCGGTTGTACTGGAGTCGACACCCCCGACAACCCCTCAGTCCCCGTGGCTGATGTCTTGGTGAAGGATGCCTTTGAGAAGGGGGCGATAGTCACCATTCAGTTCATTTATAGGGGCGAAGCAGCCTCCATCACGTTCGAGAACACAGGCGACTACCCCCTCTCGTTCAAAATGGTCGATGCCACAGGGGCTGCTGTCAATCCCTGGGCCTACAGTTTAGTTTATGATGGGGATTTAATGGAATTCATATTCTGCCCTGCAAGACTTGAGGATGGTACCCTCGACGGTATGTACGTAGTTGATTTCGATTCCAGCAAGAGCATTTATTCAGATATGAAGGAAGGCCGTTTGGAGGACGACGAAAACACCTGTTTCATCAGTCTCAGCGTGAACGGCAGGCCCGTAAATCTGACCTATGGAGAAGTAATTGTTCCCTCATGGGATGAACAAGTAATATGAAACAAGACTACTACTATCGTCTTTAATTAGTCATGGGGACAGGCACCTGCGATAGTCATGGGGACAGGCACTTGGGTATGGGTGCCTGTTTTCATGGCAATTTTTTTGCTATATTCCTGATGGTCTCGTAATTCATGCCAGTAACTCTGGAGAGTTGTCTTGGCCTGACATCGAGCGATCGCATAACCTCTTGAATAACACTTTTTCTTCTCTCTAATGTCAGAAGCTGGAAATCAGAGATGCTGCGCAGACCACATGCGTTGATGACTGCTTCTCTTATCTCGATATCGGGCATCACGCGTCTTTCATCAATGTCGATGCATCCATACCTTTCTGGCATCGGCATGTCAACCCATGCTGTGAGTTCTGTGAGCGTGTACCTGCGTATGACGGACTCTGTCATGCATACCTGAAGGTCAGCCAAGCCCAGATAGTCATTCCCCCAAGAGCTATAGCAGTATTCCTTGGCCGTTTTTGCAAGGCCAGCCTTGACGGGGTTTTGGTGGATATAGCGCATCAGGACGATAAAGTAGTCGGAGTCGTTGCACGGTTCACTCTTGAATCGGTCTTGCAACAGATGTCCAATGCGTCCATACTTTTTGTTGTAATAGCGCACATATATATCTGCGATGTATTTCACACACTGGCTTATTGTCCATCCTTTCTCATGAATCAAAATGTGCACGTGGTTCGGCATGATGCAATATGCATAGATGTGGCAGGTGCAGATTTTTGTTTGCATGTCTTCTGAGACAACCTCTCTGAGTGAAGCAAGCGTCTCGGTGAACTTCCTGTAGTCCTCCGGGGCTTCAAAGATGTCCTGACGATTGATGCCGCGAATCATAACGTGGTAGATTCCTGTGGCACTCTGGTCTCTTGCTGTGCGTGGCATAGTAAATAGTGTTTAAGTTCAACAATATCAATATCAGGCGCAAAGATAAGCCTTTTTATTCATACTTCCAAATTTTACTGATAGAATTTGAATTTATCCCGCATGCCCCAGGTGCCATGCCCCAGGTGCCTGTCCCCATGGCTGTCTCTAACAACAAGATAAAGGTGTTGAAGAGAAAAGCATATGGATATAGGGATGACGAGTACTTCAAACTGCTACTGCTTGGACTCCATGACACTACTGTCAAAGAGCTGGCGAAAAATGACCGAGGGATATCCTACCAACTGGAAAAGCGGAAGAACCCAATAAATTTGTTATTTTGCCAAAGGTTAACATTATTTAATAATGGTAGAAAAGATATTTCCCGTAAAAAATAGTATATTTGCACCACAATAACAACTAAAAACAATCACTGATATGAAAAAATTAGGCTTATTATGCATGTTAGTTGCCATGATTATGGTATCGTGCTCACTCGATGACAATAGTATTGACATGCAGAGTATCTTCAATGACACAGAAGTACCTGACAACAATTTCGAGACGGACCCAGAGATGGTGTCTGTACCCAATCTGCCTACAGCGGTTTATGGTCAGTTTGATGAGAATTCTACCGGAAAGGCTCTGCTCAGTCGTTTGGAAACCAAATACCAAGGTTACCAAGAAGGTACGAAGATGTTTTTGATAAAGGGTGATGATGTACTCCAGTTCGCAAATAATATCGAGAATGTCCGTAATCTTATCAGAGTGATGATGAATGGTGGTCTGCTGGCGATAGAACGTCCCACTATTAAAGATGCCCTTATTATCACCACCGTCTTTGTGGTGGGTGTTATCGATTATCAACTGTCCGAGATTGACGAGAACTTTAATCTGACAGATGAACAGAAGCAGGAGGCAAGGGAACACTCTGCCATAAAGGAACGTACTGAGATGCGTATGAATAATTTGCGCCGTATGGCTAAGAGGGCTGGTATCATAGACGAAAACGAGGTTTTTGCTGAAATGGTCATTATGGGTATGAACGAGTATTTCTATATGGAACCGTTCAATACTGAAGAAACTGTAGAACTACGCTCTGAGAATACTGAGGGGGAACTGTTGGAATCCGTAGTGAAGAAACAGACATTTGAACGCGATAGCAGGGAAGCAAACATATTGGCCAATGGCGTAGCCAATTGGCTTAATGAGATAGAAAAGAACCGAAGTGAGGCTCAGGCCGAGGCCCAGTCGCGCTTAGTGGCTACCCGTGCCAATGGAGGTGATGCTATCAACGCACTGATGGATGCCAGCGAAACCTTCACCTTTAATGGTAACATATTAACGGTCAACACAGAGAACGAACTGGTGAGAAGTGCTGATCGCGTACAGATGACCGTAAGATCATGGGGAGTACACGACATCGACTCGAACAAGGATTATTATTATATCAAGCAGAATGTGACCGTAAGCATGGGCGACAGAAAACATGAACGACTATTCATCCCCTGTGAAGAAGACAGATGGATGCCTTGTAGCGGTTTTGGTGATTACCCGTTATACTATGGCTCGTTCCTCTCAAAATATGAAACTACAATGGAGTTGGCCGGCGACAACAACGACAATATTCAACTGGAAGCAGCAACGCCTGCAACCGAGAACCAAAGTACCACCATCTCTATAAACGTAGGTTATTCGGAGAGCTCAAGTTCCAGCATAGGTTACTCCTGGAGTAGTAATGCCGGATATAACGCCCAAGGACCAATGGGCAGTATAACTAGTGGTATCAGCAAGACTGATGGTAAGACCAACGGATCGTCGTTCTCCATGAATAACTCAAGAGCCTATAAAGACCTTGAGGTACACAAGAATCGCGACGGAAACAAAGTAACCTGGATCTATAAGGGTAATCTGCCAAAAGGCAGAAGAGAGACGGGCAGCGATGCCTATCACTACAAGCACGACATAGCACCAGCTATTTTGGTGAGTGATGCTGACCTGACCAACGAGATATGCTGGTCGGTGGCTAACCCCACAGGCACTTATACGCTGGATATCACATCATATCCGCAGACGGCCGTACTGCTACAGTCGAAGAGTATCAAGGAGAACGGTGAGTATGCTCGCAAATATGAATACACCAACACTTATACGCAGGGTCACTTCAAGCACGAGTTCCTGCAGCCTAACCGATTCCTGCAGACATGGCGTATGAGCATATCCGTAGATGAGTGGGAGGATAAACAAGATAAGACTGCCCTGAAGGAACTGGAAAGTTACTTTACCGAAAAGTATCCCGATATTTATCGCAGTGTATTCACTGTGGCTGACAAAACAGAGACCAGCATGCAGGTTATCAACGCCATCATAGAAAATGCTACAAACGCTTTTGATAAGCAGAAAGATATTCTACAAGAACTGGCACAAAACTATGGTATCAAGGCATTTTCTATCCATTGGCGGTGCGATAATGATAACGTACGCCAAAAGAAAGACTATACGATCGAAGTTCCAGAATTCAAACTGATAGCCGATAGAGGTACGGGTACTGATGAGTTTGGCTTTGCCAACCTGATTGACGACAGCAGAAAAACCAAGTGGATGTGTACTAACCAAAACACTTTTAGTGGTGCTAATGTGCCCTATATTGAATTCCACAGCACAGTACCTATTACAATAGGAAGTTACAATTTGGTTACAGCCGATGATGCTGCAGAATATCCGTCGCGTAATCCTTCATACTGGAGACTCTACGGCAAACAAAAACTAGAAGACAACTGGACACTGATGGACGAGAAGGATTTCCGCAGAGACTACGAAGGAGGGTTGCCCTCAAGGAGCAACAAGATGAAGACCTTCGAGATGAACGGCACAAAGGTCAAGAGTGCCAAGTACTTCCGATTTGAGGTAAACTACGGCTACGGCGATGTATTCCAAATAGCAGAATTATATCTTAACAATTAAGACACCGCGCTGAAAGACTAAACTTTTGATGAACGAGGAGGTCGCCTCATCACCAAGTGAGATTAAGCAAATATTACACATAGTTCCTGACCCCCTGTGCACTTCCATCGGTTCAATTGTTTTCAAATGCGAAGGCAAAGATACGAACTTATTCTCGATCATCCAAATTTTCAACGCAGAAAAATGATCAGTAGAACCGACCGATCTTGTTGCAAGCGGGATCAAAAACCTGTCCCCGTGATCTCTCACCGTCAGAGCATAATCCGTTTACTTCCTTACGATGACGGCGTTCTTATAGCGGTTCATGTCGAGCTTGAACCATTTGTCACTGCAACCGTGCGTGATCTTCGTGATGGTCAGTGTGACCTTGGGACCCTTGTCGCTCATGGTGACCTCGCGCAGGTTGTAGTTGCTCTTGGCAATCTTCACCGACATCTTCTTCGGCGCCTCGGCATCGATGCGGTCGGAGAAATCAATCTCGTAATAAAGGCCCTTCTCCCTCATCTTCGCCGACTTGTACATCTTCTCGAAGTCGAAGTCAATGTTGTATTCGCCCTTGTTGGCTTTCGTGGTCTTCGTGATGGTCAGCGTGTCGCGCTCCTTCTTCGAGAGGGCTGCCTCGAACTCCCAGTTCTGCTGACCGTCGAAGCCCTGCTCCGTGCGCATCTCCTTACCCAAGGCCTTGATATTGACCTCGCAGAACGACTTGTCGCCTTTCTCATACATCCTCATCGTGCCGTTGAGGGAAAACACCAGAATCTTTGTCTTCAGCGTCATGTCGATTATCATGCCGTTGGGATCGTCCATCTTCTGATCGCACTTGTTCAGCACGTCCATGATATTGGCTGGAATCTGAGCCATGGCGCTTGCGGAAATCATCAGCGCAGCAACGACCATTATTAAAGACTTTTTCATCATGATTGCATTGGATTATATACATATATTGATAGCTACGGCAAAATTACAAAAAAAAGGGAAAAGGGAAAAGGAATTAGTAAAATTTAACCACTTTGGACAGAAATTGGAAGCCTCGCAGGGATTGCAGGGCTTTAAAGCGTATAGTACTTTTCATCGCGTCAATCATGGGGTCGGTTCTACTGATCACTTTTGAAGTTTTTGTGACACGCCGGGGTCAGGATACATTGTGACATGAGTCTTCCAGATAAAGAATCGCTATCAGCAATGGTGGCGATTCTTTTTGAGTATTCTCCAATAATATGGGAGTATTTTCGAATAGTAAGGGAGTATTTTCGAATAGTAAGGGAGTATTTTCGAATAGTAAGGGAGTATTTTCCGATAAGATGGGAGTATTTTCAAATAGTAGGAGAGTATTTTCCAATGAATATTTTGTTATTCCTCGGAATTGTATTACCTTTGTAGCACAAAATCAAAATCAACGACAATGAACGGCGATAAGGAAAAGAGAATCATAGCGTTGGCAGGCGATCAGGAGATGATGCGGCTGCTCAATCTGGCAACCCGTAACTGGGAGATAGCAAAGAACCGCGTGGAGCAGATAACACAGGAGCGTGAGGAAGGTGTCAACGATGACAACGGCGTGGAGATGATTCCCGTGTTCGTCCGAATGGAGCGTGTCTATGCCTGCATATACAGCTTATTGCACTGCCCGCAAGCCTTTTTGCTGTCATCTGTCGTCAACCGTCTGAGCCCGTTCACCAACGAAAAAAGCATGGATGCGGAACTGACACGGCTGATGTATGAGAATGACGAAAGTGAGCCAGTTGATTTTTGGACTTTGTTGTCGGAAAGCAAGACCGAAGGAATCGATTTCAGTACACAGATAAAGAAGATCTACACCGAACTGATGATGAGATATGTGACACCTCATTTGGATTCAGAGGGCATAGAAAAAGTGGTAGACGAGACGAGCAATTTGGATTCGCTGGTGAAGTCGGCCAATGAAGAGGGCCTGAATGACAATGGATTATTCACCCTAAGCAGGAAACTGAAGGAAACGGCCAGGGACAATTGCGCGCTGATGGCTATTGGCCTGTTACTGAGACACGCGGTTGTGAATATGATTTGTCTCCGCCTCTACATGCAGAACTACGAGGATGCCGCGGTTGCCAACTTTTTCGAGCTGGCCAAGAAGCAGCTGATGGAGAGCGACGCCTGGCATGAATACTGGGCAGAGCACAAACGCCTTCTAGAGTATAAAGGCTCCTTGGCCGAGCAATGGAAGCAGGACGCAGCAGAGACGGAACAATGGCTGCTGAACTTGCACGGGTACATATATAATAAATGGAACGAGAGCCCAGAGGCCTTCGGGCAGGCTCTGAAGCGTGAAAGGCTCGACGACGATACGATGTTGTTACTGCTATACTATCTGGCCAAGAAGGACGCCATCGCCCTTGAGACGGAAGAGCCGAAAGTGCGGCGTGACAAGATGCAAGCAAAAGCCTTCGAGACCGCCATGAAACTGGAAAATCTTGCTGCTAAGAAATACTTTAATGATTACGGAGCTATCTGGCAGAGGATTATCACGAGCGAGAATATCTCCCAACAGTTGTTGAACTACAACTCGAGTAAGTATAACCAAGGTTTCAACATGATGTGTCTCTGCAAGATAGTAGGCTATCTGCATCGCGAATATCACTTCTACGGCAGTCATACGCCAGAAGATATGGGGAAACTTTTGGGTGACAGGTACGTGAAAAATTCCTACGACACTTTTTCCAGCTATATCAAGAAGAAAGAATCAATGCTTAATAGTCTGTGTTTCAATGAGATAGATAAAGCACTGAAAATAGCTGAAAAAGAAAATTCGGAAACATAGGTTTTCACTTTTTTCACTCCGAAATTTGCAGCTGATGAATGATACAATTAATTCCGTCAGCGGCAAGTCTTGCCAGACAACACTTGAAGCTGCCCGCCCCCTGCAGGCGGAAAATCATGCCGACGAGATGATCCTCGACGTGAAGCAGATTGATAATTACGTTGATGGCCTCCTGGAGTGCAACGGACTGCGTAGAGAAACTAAGGAACAGCGTGTAAGGCTGCTTCTGCGACATCTTTACACAGCAGCGACCATGTTCGGGCAAATGAGCGATGAGGAAAAGCTGATGATTGCAGCGATGCAGAAAAAGCTGGGCAAAATTTTTTCGCCAACGAAAATTTGTCTAAAAGAGAGAAAAAGAAGGAAAGACAAAGAAAAATTTCCCCCACACCCCTTTAGAAAAGAAAAAGAAAGCAAAGAAAAAGCAGACAAAATTATATATATTGCGGAGCGCCGCGAAGCTTTTCATCAGGAGT
>JAEEGH010002035.1_pt1 | contig 55844 bp, 41 predicted proteins | sample 9134181 | NCBI WGS metagenome assembly JAEEGH01 (sample SAMN16246544, study PRJNA631951) | gut metagenome | biome: gut microbiome; feature: rumen; material: DP-attached | host: Bos | place: Iran: Karaj | collected 2018-10 | reverse complement strand
ACATGGTGGGAACGGGAATGATCGGCGGTAAGGCCTGCGGAATTTTGCTGGCCAGAGCCATCATCCGGAACAGGGAGCCTGACATCGACGAGGTGCTGGAGCCCCACGATTCCTTCTATGTGGGATCTGACCTCTACTACACCTATCTGGTGGACAACGGTCTCTGGGACCTGCGGGTGAGACAACGGACGGAGGAAGGATACTTTACTCTGGCGGAGGAATTCGCAGGAAAAATCATGGAAGGTACCTTCTCTCCGGAGATGCATGACAGGTTTGTCGGAATCATCGAGTACTACGGACAGGATCCCTACATTATCCGTTCCAGCAGTATCCTGGAGGACGGCTTTGGCAATGCTTTTGCGGGAAAATACGAGTCGGTGTTCTGTACCAACAGAGGCAGCCTGGAGGAGCGCACGGCGGAGTTTGAGCATGCCATCAAGGTGGTGTATGCCAGTTCAATGAGTCTCTCCGCACTGGATTACCGGAAGCGGCGGGGACTGGACAAGCGGGATGAGCAGATGGCGCTCCTGATCCAGCGGGTATCCGGATCCTACTACGGAACCAATTACATGCCCTGCGCCGCAGGCGTGGGCTATTCCTACAGCCCCTACCGGATCATGAAGGAGAGTGACCCGACCGCGGGAATGCTGCGTCTGGTGATGGGCCTGGGAACCTCTGCGGTGGATCGGACGGAAGGATCCTATCCCAGGATCGTGAATCTGGATATGCCGGAAAAAACCTCCTATTCCTCCTCCGCGGATAAGCACAAATTCTCTCAGGGGAAAGCGGAAGCCATCAGCATGACGGAAAAGGTCCTGCGGAAATTTTCGCTGGAGGAGCTGGAATCCAATATCCCCGGGTATCTGGGCAGGATCCTGCTGGAACATGACACGGATGCCGAGTCCAGGCTCAGCGAGCTGGGACGCCCCAGGAATGTGCTTTTTATCTCCTGTAAGGGACTGGTAGCAAACACCGTCCTCATGGAGCAGATGCGGCGGATGCTGCATACCATTCAGGAAGAATATGACTATCCCGTGGATACGGAGTTTACCATCAATCTCTCGGAGGACGGAGAGTATTCCATCGATCTGCTGCAGTGCAGGCCCCTTCAGGTACGGAAAGGAGAGTCCGGCACCGTGATCCCGCCGGAGATCCCGAAGGAGCGGATCCTGCTGGAAAGCAAGGGGGCTTCCATGGGCATGGCAAAGACCGCGGGACTGGACATTATCGTATATGTGGATCCCATTCAGTATTACAACATGCCCTACATGGAGAAGGATCTGGTGGCGAAGCTCATCGGTGCCATCAACTGGCATTACCGCGATCTGGGGAAGCATATGATGCTCATCGTTCCTGGAAGAGTGGGAACCACTTCCCCCGAGCTGGGAGTGCCCACCGCTTTTTCGGACATCAGTGCCTATGAGGTCATCTGCGAAGTGGAGGAATCCCGTGCAGGGTACAATCCGGAGCTGTCCTACGGAAGCCATATCTTCCAGGATCTGGTGGAAGCCCAGATCCTGTACACCGCAGTCTTCAGGAATGAAAAAACGATCTGCTATGCACCGGAGATGCTGGAAGCCTTCCCGGATCTCGTCTCGGATTTTTCGCAGGAAGGGAGCCTTTCGGATATCGTGCATGTTTATGACGTCAGCGGCGGAAATGTCACGGTGTACCACGATGTGGCAGAGGAACATCTGCTGATCACGTGTTGATGATAAAGGCGGATTTGCACAAAATCGCCTTGAAAATCGTTCGTGATTTTCCCAAAACGACGGGTGCGTTTGAGGGATTTCTGTGATACACTGTATTCGTTGCATTGATTCATTCGTGAGGGGAAATCATGAATTACAGACCGGATCGTGCAGAAGCCCTGAAAATGGCGGCAGAAGGAAACTACGATATCCTGCCCGTCAGTTGCGAGCTTCTGTCTGACTTTATAACGCCCATCGAGGCCATGCGCATCCTGAAGGGTGCGTCCACCCACTGTTATCTGCTGGAGTCCGCCGTTGCCAATGAAAAATGGGGTCGTTACACCTTCCTCGGATATGATCCGAAGCTGGAGATCACCTGCAAGGACGGGAAGATGCAGATCGGAGAGGAAGTTTTTACCACAGAGGATCCTTCCTTCCACCTGCGGGAGCTCCTGGCGGAGTATCGCAGTCCCCGCTTTGATTACCTGCCTTCCTTCACCGGAGGTCTGGTAGGCTATTTTGCATTCGATTATCTGTGCTACAGCGAGCCCACGGTTCGCCGTGACATTTCCGATCCCGACCTGTTCAAAGATCTGGATCTCATGCTTTTTGATAAGGTCATCGCCTTTGACAACGTGCGGCAGAAGCTGGTGCTCATCGCCAATATGCGCACGGAGAATGCGGAAGATGAGTATGACCGCGCCTTGAAGGAGCTGGCCGATATGGCAGAGCTCTTGAAAAACGGCAAAAAATCCGATGAACAGCCCGGCAGGCTCCTGGGAGAGGTGCGCCCTCTCTTTGATAAAGCCAGCTATTGCGAAATGGTGGAGAAGGGCAAGCACCACATTAAGGAAGGTGATATCTTCCAGATCGTGCTTTCCAATCAGCTCTCCGCGCCTTTTGAAGGATCTCTTTTAAACACTTACCGTGTGCTGCGCACCATCAATCCTTCCCCGTACATGTTCTATTTTGCGGGAACGGATGTGGAGGTGGCAGGCGCTTCTCCGGAGACCCTTGTGAGACTGGAGGACGGTGTTTTGCGCACCTTCCCTCTGGCAGGCACCCGGAAGCGCGGCGCCACGGAGGAAGAGGACAAAAAGCTGGAAGCAGAGCTTCTGGCGGATGAAAAGGAACTGGCTGAGCACAACATGCTGGTGGACCTGGGCAGGAACGACCTGGGAAAGATCAGTTCCTTCGGCACCGTGGATGTGGAGAAATATCACTCCATCGAGCGCTATTCTCACGTGATGCATATCGGTTCCACCGTTCGCGGATCCATTCGTGAGGACAAGGATGCTCTGGATGCCATCGAGGCGGTACTGCCTGCGGGGACGCTGTCCGGCGCACCGAAGATCAGAGCATGTCAGCTCATTGAAGAACTGGAGAACAGCAGGCGCGGCATTTATGGCGGCGCCGTGGGTTATATCGACTTTACCGGCAACATGGATACCTGTATCGCCATCCGTCTGGTCTTTAAGAAGAACGGAAAAGTCTTCGTACAGAGCGGTGCGGGTATCGTGGCAGATTCCGTTCCCGAGAAGGAATATGAGGAGTGCCTGAACAAGGCAAAAGCCTCTCTTCATGCGCTGGAACTGGCAGAAGAGGAGGTAGAGTAAATATGATCCTGCTGATCGATAATTATGACAGCTTTTCCTATAACCTCTTCCAGTTGATCGGAGAGATCAATCCTGACATTCGTGTCATTCGGAACGACGAGATGACGATCCCCGAGATCAGAGCGTTAAAGCCTGATCGCGTGATCCTTTCTCCCGGTCCCGGAAGACCTGAGGATGCCGGGATCATTGTGGATGCCGTGACGCAGATCGGATGCGACATCCCCCTTCTGGGCGTGTGTCTGGGCCATCAGGCCATCTGCATGGCGCTGGGTGCTACGGTAACCTATGCCCGTGAACTGATGCACGGAAAGCAGTCTGTTGCAACACTGGATACTTCTTCCCGGCTCTTTGCCGGATGTCCCGAAAAAGCCCCTGTGGCCAGATATCATTCCCTGACTGCGGATCCCGATACGATCCCCGATTGCCTGAAGGTAACCGCAAGGACCGAAGACGGGGAAGTGATGGCTGTGGAGCACAGGGAATATCCCATCTACGGCGTGCAGTTCCATCCCGAGTCCATCCTGACTCCCGACGGTCGGCAGATGCTGCGGAATTTCCTGCGCTGAGGAACTGTTTATGAAAGAGACGACCCTCTGTTATCTGGAGCGCGACGGCGCCTATCTGATGCTGCTGCGCAACAAGAAGGAAAAGGATGTCAACGCCGGCAAATGGATCGGCGTAGGAGGACATCTGGAAGAGGGTGAGACCCCGGAGGAGTGCGTCCGACGGGAGATAGCGGAAGAGACGGGGCTGTGCCCCGGCGAGATGCGTTACCGCGGCATCGTCGATTTTCTCTTCCTGACAGACCGTTCACAGGATGAGCGGATGTATCTGTATACCTCGACGGATTTTGAAGGGGAACCTTCGGAATGCGACGAGGGGACTCTGCGGTGGATCCCCAAGGGGGATCTGATGGATTTAAACCTCTGGGAGGGGGACCGTATTTTCCTGCGGATCCTTCTGGAGGACGGCGGATTTTTTAAGCTCCGCCTGGCCTATGAGGGAGACCGGCTGGTCTCCGCTCAGGAAATGAACGATTAACCGATTTTTGCATGATCCCTGCTGGGGGTGCCTTCCTTCCGTACGCCTTTTTGCGCCCGGTTGAGCGTATTTTTTGTCCCCGGCGGTTCGCAGATAGAGAGCGCATTGTGATTTTTTCAGGATTTGCTTTTCTGGTACGGTTTTTGCCGTGCTTTTTACTCATATACCTTCTTACCCCTGCCAGATTCCGGGGCGCCATCCTCTTTTTGGGGAGCCTGGCTTTCTATGCCATCGGAGAACCTGCGGGGATCCTCCTGCTTCTGGGAGAACTTCTGGTAAACCATGCACTGTATACCCTGGGAAGACACCTGGGAAAACGCTGGCCCGGGATCCTGGCGGCGCTGCTGGACATTGCTGTGCTGTCTGGCTTTAAATATCTGCCCTTCTACGGGGACAGCCTCTTTACACTGCTTGGAATGGATCCCGAGACGGTGCGGCTCACCATGCCTGCGGGGATCAGTTTCTTTACTTTCCGGGAGCTGTCCTTCCTGAGCGACGAACACCCCACGAGAAAGAAAAAACGCCGGGTGGATTTCCCGGAATTTGCCACCTATGTGACATTTTTCCCTCATATGATCTCCGGACCCGTCACGAAGTACAGTGAGATGGAAGCGGACCTTCTGAAGAATGCCTTCTCAAAGGAGAAAGCAGAAGAGGGCGCAAAACTCCTGGTCATTGGTCTGTCCTACAAGCTGCTTCTGGGAGATCCTTTAGGAACCGTCTGGAACAGTGTGCAGACTGCGGGAACTGCAGGACTGGGGGCCGGGGTGGCCTGGCTGGGCGCCATTGCCTATACCCTGCAGATCTACTTTGATTTCTTCGGTTATTCCCTTATGGCCATCGGCCTTGGAAAACTCCTGGGCTTTTCCCTGCCGGAGAATTTCCGGGAACCCTACAGCGCCACTTCCTTCTCGGACTTCTGGCGCAGATGGCACATCACCCTGGGGAGATGGTTTAAGGATTATGTCTATATCCCTCTGGGAGGATCCCGCAAGGGCTGGTTTGTTACCATTCGGAACCTGCTCATCGTCTGGGCACTTACCGGCATCTGGCATGGAGCAACCTTAAACTTCCTGATTTGGGGCGGCGTCTTTTTCCTGCTGCTGACCCTGGAGCGTTTTGTCTACGGAAAGCTGCTGAAGAGAGTACCGCTTCTGGGACATATCTATGTCCTGCTTCTATTGCCTGCCACCTGGGTGATCTTTGCTCTGTCCGATCTGCCTACTCTGCTGGGATACCTTATGGCTATGGTTGGGCAGACCTCCGGAGAGATCCTGACGGGCACGGATGTGCTCCTGCGGATGCTTCACACCTACTGGCCCGTCCTCACGGCGGGACTCATTTTCGCAACACCTCTGCCCAGAAAGCTCTGGGAAAAATGGGGGAAGAAGCTGTGGGTGAGCATGGTGCTTTTGGTGCTTTTGCTGGTATGTTGCAGAGAAATGGCCATCGGCAGCGACAATCCGTTTTTGTATTTCCGGTTTTAGGGAGTTTGAGATAGCGATATGAAAAAGAAAACAAGAGCACCGTTTCTGACGATGGTGTCGGTTTTGGCGTGCTTAAGCCTCCTCTTCGGTGGCTTTCGCATGGTAATGATGCGACAGAGCGGAAACGGTGAGGAAATTATAAAAGCATATTTGAATGCCCACAGAGACCGGCCGTTCCTGGCAGATCTTCTGGGGGATGATTTCCCTTTTTCGACGCTGGAAGCCATCCTGGAGGGAGCGGATCCCTTCGTGGCGGAACGGCTGGCGGATGCCGGAGATCTTGCGGGATCGGAATTTGATCCCGGAGATTTCGGTGACGGATCCGGAGAGGGAGCAGACGCTCCTTCCGGGGAGGATCTGGATGTCGTATCGGGTGATACGCCGGAGGGCACTGACGCTTCCGGAGACGAAAACACACCTGCGCATGAGGACGATCCGGATCTCACGGGAGATCCCGCTACCGGTATGGGGGCGGACGATGTGACGGATCAAGGCGGCACCGGAGCGGACGGAGCCGGAGATCAACCGGCAGGAGACGGTTCGGGAGACGGCTCGGTTGATGATGGCGGTGGTGCTTCCGAAGATTCCGACAAGCCCACGGAGCCCTGGCTGGACGAGGACGGCCTGCAGTATTCTCCCTGCACGGAATATACTGCTTATGAGCCCATCCCTACGGATTCCAGATATTACAAGGACCGTGGCCTTACCGCCCTTACCACCTCCTATGAGTATGGATACGCCGAGGATGATTATTTTGCGGATGCCGCATTTATCGGCGATTCCCGTATGCTGGGGCTTCACGACTATTCCGGCTGGAAGGAAACCTCGGATTTCTACTGCGAGAACGGTTTTTCCGTCTATAAATGGATGAAGGGAGAGCAGGTGACTCTTCTGAAGGCCGGCGTTCCGGGAAAAGGAGAAAAAGTGGATCTTCAGACCGCCTTTTCCGAGCATTCCTACAGCAAGGTTTACATCATGGCGGGAATGAACGATCTGGGCTACGGCGATACGGTGATGTTCCAGGGATGGATGGGAGAGCTCCTGATGATGGTGCGGCAGACCCAGCCTCAGGCGGTGATCTACCTCATCGGAAACCTCCACATCAGCCGGGAGAAGGACGATACCCAGCCGGCCATGAATAATATCAATACCAACGACAAGAACCTGGCCCTGGCGGGGCTGGTGAACGGGGAAGATATCTTTTATCTGGATCCCAATCCCCTTTTCTGCGACGAGGATGGTTATCTGCAGGAGGAGATCACCTTTGACGGATACCATCTCTATGCGAAAAATTACAGCGAACTGGCGGATTTCCTGCGGGAACACGCGGTAATCCGATGACTTTCGCACCCTTCTCCGGAAGGGTGCGAATTCTTTGGGAATCCATCCAAATCAGTATTGAGATATTCTGCCCTTTGGTGGTATGATATTGCCGTAGTCTTTCGTGTTCCGATAAGATACACAATCTATTAAGGAGGTTTGTTACATGATTTATTCTACAGAAGTAAAAGCGATGTGTCCTGTACACCAGGGCGTTCATCACGGCGCTGCTCCCATTCCCGAAGAAGCAAAATGGGTAAAGGCTAAGGAAGTGAAGGACATCTCCGGATACACTCACGGTATCGGCTGGTGTGCTCCTCAGCAGGGCTGCTGCAAGCTGTCCCTGAACGTGAAGGACGGTATCATCCAGGAAGCTCTGGTGGAGACCATCGGATGCTCCGGCATGACCCATTCCGCAGCTATGGCATCTGAGATCCTTCCCGGACTGACCGTTCTGGAAGCACTGAACACCGACCTCGTTTGCGACGCTATCAACACCGCAATGAGAGAGCTTTTCCTTCAGATCGTTTACGGCCGTACCCAGTCTGCATTCTCCGAGGGCGGACTGCAGATCGGTGCAGGTCTTGAGGACCTGGGCAAGGGCGCACGTTCCATGGTAGGTACCACCTACGGCACCCTGGAGAAGGGCCCCAGATATCTGGAGCTGACCGACGGCTATATTACTCACCTTGCTCTGGACGAGAATGATGAGATCATCGGTTACAAGTACATCAACTTCGGCAAGATGATGGACTTCATCAAGGCCGGCGAAGATGTTGTTAAGGCAGTGGAGAAGGCTTCCGGTCAGTATGGCCGCGTTGCTGACGCTGTAAGACTGATTGACCCTCGTAAAGAGTGATAAAGGGAGGATAGGAAAATGGCAAAGTTTGAATCTTATGAAAGAAGAGAGCCTCAGATCCTTGCTAAACTCGCTGAGTACGGGATCAGCTCCATCGATGAGGCTGAGCAGATCACTAAGGACGCAGGACTGGATATTTACCACCTGATCGAGGGCATTCAGCCCATCTGTTTCGAGAATGCAAAGTGGGCATACACCGTAGGTGCTGCCATCGCTATCAAGAAGGGCTGCCGCAAGGCTGCAGACGCTGCAGCTGCCATCGGTGAGGGCCTTCAGGCATTCTGTATCCCCGGCTCCGTTGCAGACACTCGTAAGGTTGGTTTGGGCCACGGTAACCTGGGCAAGATGCTCCTTGAGGAGGAGACCGAGTGCTTCGCATTCCTGGCAGGCCATGAGTCCTTCGCAGCAGCTGAGGGCGCTATCGGTATCGCAGAGAAGGCAAACAAGGTTCGCCAGAAGCCCCTTCGCGTTATCCTGAACGGTCTGGGCAAGGACGCTGCACAGATCATCTCCAGAATCAACGGATTCACCTTCGTTGAGACCGAGTACGATCCTTACACCAACACTGTTAAGGAAGTCTCCAGAACCTGCTATTCCAAGGATGCCAATAGCCCCAGAGCAAAGGTTAACTGCTACGGCGCTAACGATGTTTGCGAAGGCGTTGCCATCATGTGGAAGGAGAACGTGGATGTCTCCATCACCGGTAACTCCACCAATCCTACCAGATTCCAGCATCCCGTTGCAGGTACCTACAAGAAGGAGAGACTGGAAGCAGGCAAGAAGTACTTCTCCGTTGCTTCCGGCGGCGGTACCGGACGTACCCTGCATCCCGATAACATGGCTGCAGGTCCCGCTTCCTACGGTATGACCGACACCATGGGCCGTATGCACTCCGATGCACAGTTCGCAGGTTCCTCTTCCGTTCCTGCACACGTTGAGATGATGGGTCTCATCGGCGCAGGTAACAACCCGATGGTTGGTATGACCGTTTCTACCGCCGTTTCCATCGAAGAGGCTGCAAAGGCCGGCAAGTTCTAAGCACAAGCCATCCTTTATAGAGATATCCGAACGGGGGAGCAATAATGCTCCCCTGTTTTTTTGTGGCATCAATCCGACATGCGTGCAAAAGAGTATGGTACAATGAAAGCGCGCGGATATCCCACACGGAGAAGGAGAGGATACGATTATGGATAAGGAAAAAAACTTCCACGAAAACCCGATCGTCAAAAACATTTATACGGCGGATCCGGCACCTATGGTGTACGGAGACACCCTGTATCTCTACACCACCCACGATGAGGACGAGCTGGTAAACGATTTTTATACCATGTACGACTGGAGATGTTTCTCCACGAAGGATATGGTGCATTGGACCGATCACGGCAAGGTCTTTTCCCTGGATGATATTGCATGGGCGGATTCCAGAGCCTGGGCACCGCAGTGCATCGAACGGAACGGAAAGTTTTATCTCTATTGCCCTGTTCACAAAAAGGACGGCGGAATGTCCATCGCTGTGGGAATTTCCGATAGCCCCACCGGCCCCTTCAAGGATCTGGGACATCCCCTGGTGGATGAGCCCGACTGGAATGATATCGATCCTACGGTGTTTATTGATGACGATGACCAGGCATATCTCTATTTCGGAAATCCCGAGCTTCGGTATGTGCTCCTGAACGAGGATATGATCTCCTATGATGAAAAGGTGGGGGTCGTGAAGGTGCCCATGACGGAGGAAGCCTTCTGCAAGGGCAGTCATGACACCGGCACTTCCTACGGGGAAGGCCCCTGGTTCTACAAGAAAAACGGCCTGTATTACATGGTATATGCGGCATTTGCCGTAGGCCAGCAGAACGAGCATCTGGCTTATTCCACCTCGGAAGGCCCCACCGGCCCCTGGAAATACGGCGGCGTGCTGATGGCAACGGGAGAGGGGGATATTTTCACTAACCATCCCGGGATCTGCGAATTCAAAGGACATGATTATCTGTTCTACCACACGGGAGAACTGCCGGGAGGAAGCCTCTTCCACAGAAGCGTGTGCGTCACGGAGTTCAAGTACAACGAGGACGGTTCCATCGATACCATCCCCAAGTGCGGCGGCGTCACTTCACTATGCTAACTTGACAAAGAGTAACGGAAAAAGTATTCTTTTCTGTGTATGTAAGGATTGCTCTTTCCAAGAGAGCAGCGAGGAGGAAATTATGAAAAAGAAGATTTTAGTTTATCTGATCTGCGCAATGACTGCCTGCGCAGCACTTGCGGGATGTGGCGATAAGTCGTCCGATTCCGCAAAATCCAACGCAGAAAAGGTCTATGCGGTCGAGGCGGGTTCCGCAGGCGAAGAGATTGCCAATGCCAACGGCTACAAGGTCAATGCCGTTGCATCCCAGGCAGACGCACTGATGGAGGTTGCTTCCGGTACTTCCGATGCTGCCATCATCGACCTGCTGATGGCAGGCGCAATGATCGGCGAGGGTACCAGCTATCCCCAGCTGACCCACACTGTGGAGCTCACCAGCGAGAAGTACGTGGTAGGCTGCCGCAAGGGTTCCGATCTGAAGGGCTTCATCGACACCATGTTCCTGGCAATGTATGAGGACGGCTCCATGCAGGAGATCGCAAAGAAGTACGGTGTCCAGGACAGTCTGGTAAAGCCTGAGGTTGATGTGGTTGCTGTTCAGCAGGGCGGCGATTCCGAGTACATCAGAACCAAGGGTACTCTGATCGTCGGTATCACCGATTTTGCTCCCATGGATTACAAGGATGAGAACGGCGAGTGGATCGGCTTCGACGCTGACATGGCAAAAAAGCTGGCCGAAGAGCTTGGCGTTGAGATCCAGTTTGTGGAGATCGACTGGGACAACAAGATCATGGAGCTGGATTCCAAGAACATCGATCTGGTATGGAACGGCATGACTCTCACCGATGAGGTAAAAGAGGCCATGAACTGCTCCGTGCCTTATTGCAACAATGCACAGGTAGTTGTCGTGCCTGCAAAGTAAGAATCACACCAAAAGCGTATGGATCCCCCGGCGCACCCTGTCGGGGGATTCTATTGCTTTCAGGAAAAAACGATTTTATTGAGGGGACCCTATGTTTTGGACCGTAACCCTGACCCTGCTGAAGGGTCTGCTGACAACATTTGAGATTTTCGCCTACACGCTGCTGATCGCGCTGCCGCTGGGACTGGTATTTGCCTTTGCTTCCATGAGCCGTTTTGCACCGCTGCGGGGACTGATGAACGTGATCATCTGGATCATCAGAGGAACGCCTTTGATGCTTCAGCTCATCATTATCTTCTACGGACCCGGACTCTGGCTGGGGCACAATATCTGGAGCGGCGATGAGGCGGGAAGGATCCTGGCCACCGTGGTGGCTTTTTCCTTCAACTATGCCTGCTATTTTTCCGTGATCTTCCGGGGCGGCATCCAGGGCGTCCCCAAGGGACAGCGGGAAGCCGGACAGATGCTGGGCATGACCAAATCCCAGATCTTCTTTAAGGTGACCCTTCTGCAGATGGTAAAGCGCGTGGTGCCACCCATGTCCAACGAGATCATCACGCTGGTGAAGGACACCTCCCTGGCCCGGATCATCGCGGCCTATGAGCTTACCTTCAGTGGCTATTCCTTCATGAAATCCGACGGCATCACCTGGCCCCTGTTTTACACCGGACTGTTTTATCTGCTGTTTGTGGGGATCCTGACACTGATCTTCGGAAAGATCGAGAAAAAACTGGACTATTTCCAGTAAGCGAAGGATAAGGGAGATTACGGACGCGAGGAATTGTCGCGGGAGATATTATGGCGATTTTACAGGTAAATGATATTCATAAGTGTTTTGACGGGACGGAGGTATTAAAAGGCGTCTCTTTCGAGCTGGAGAGCGGCAACGCACTGGCCATCATCGGGTCCTCCGGATCCGGAAAGACCACTTTGCTCCGGTGCATCAATTTTCTGGAAAAACCCACTTCCGGCAGCATCGTGCTGAAGGGAGAGTCCCTTTTTGATTCCTCGGCAGCCGACGACTGGGAGAAGGATCTGCGCAGGAAGCGCCTGCATTTTGGCATGGTCTTCCAGAACTTCAATCTCTTCCCTCAGTACACCGCACTGGAAAATGTGATGCTTGCACCGGATCTGCTGGCAAAGAAGGAGCCGGACTATCGCAGCAAAAAGGCACTGATTCGGGAAAATGCAGAGGAACTACTGGATCGGATGGGGTTAAAGGAGCGTATGAGCCATTATCCTCATCAGCTTTCCGGTGGTCAGCAGCAGCGTGTGGCCATTGCAAGGGCACTGGCACTGCAGCCGGACATCCTTTGCTTTGATGAGCCCACATCCGCACTGGATCCGGAGCTTACCGGAGAGGTGCTTCGGGTCATCCGTACTCTGGCGGAAAATCACACCACCATGATCATCGTTACCCATGAGATGGCCTTTGCCAGGGATGTGGCGGACCGGGTGATCTTCATGGATGAAGGCGTCATCGTGGAGGAGGGAGATCCCGCATCGGTCATCGACCACCCCACCAAGGAGCGGACGAAGCAGTTCCTCACCAGATACCGGGAAGGAAATATCGAGTAAGTTTCTCATTAACGGGAGATCGCAAAAAATCGCGGTTTCCCGTTACTTATTTAACGGTGTTTCAGTTTGCTTACATGGATTTGATATGGTAGTATGAGAAACATCTACTAATCAATCAAACGGAGGTATTGGTACATGAGTAAGTATTTTGATCTGACCGGACAGGTTGCCATCGTCACCGGCTGTTCTACCGGCCTGGGTGTCCAGATGGCAAAAGCACTTGCGGCAGAAGGCTGCAACATTGTGGCTCTGGCACGCCGTAAGAACCTGGTGGACGAGGTGGCTGCTGATATCGCAAAGACCTATGGGGTAAAGGCCATCGGTGTATCCTGCGACATCACCGACACCGAGAAAGTGGATGCAGCTGTGGAGGAGGTCCTGAAGGAATTCGGACGGATCGACATCCTGATCAACAATGCAGGCACCGGCGGTGTGACTCCCGCAGAGGATGTGCCTGATGAGATGTTCTTTAATGAGATGAACATCGACCTGGCAGGCACCTTCAAGATGGCGCGTGCCGTTGCGAAGAAAGCGATGATCCCTGCGAAGTACGGCCGTATCATTAACATCGCTTCCATGTATGGTATGGTAGGCAACAAGATCGCAGGATCCGCTCCCTATCATGCTGCAAAGGGCGGCGTTGTGAACCTGACCAGAGCGCTGGCTGCAGAGTGGGGTAAGTACTCCATCACCGTCAACAGCATCTGCCCCGGCTACTTCTACACGCCCCTTACCAAGGAGACGCTGGATTCCGATTTCTTCCAGGCAAATGCCCGGACCATGATCCCTCTGGAGCGTTACGGCAACGAGGGCGAGCTGGACACCGCAGCACTGTTCCTGGCATCCAAGAGCTCTTCCTACGTCACCGGAGCGATCCTTCCCGTGGATGGCGGATATACCTGCATGTAGGATTGCGAAGCAGCGGAGAGATCCGTTGTGATATCCGAAAAGCATTCAAGGCGCAGCCGCAAGGCCGCGCCTTTCTTTTATCTCTGATACTTTCCTGGCAGGAAAGAAATACTTGTCCTACTAATACAATCAATGTATTATTTTTTGTAGCAGGCTCCCATATAATGAACTCATCAAAAGAACATTGAAAGACATTCAGACGATCAATGGTTCGGTTTTATCGGAGGGTTCAAAATGGGAGAGAACAAAGTAACGGAAAACAAAACAAACGAAAAGCAGATCACCTATAAGGATATCCTGCGGGAGCGGGAGTACCGGAAGCTGATCTTCTCCAGTGTCATCAATCGCTTCGGTGATTCCGTGGACGCTATCGCCTTCACATGGCTGGTGTATCAGATCACCCACAATGCTATGTGGTCCGCCATCGTCTTCGGCTTAAATACCCTGCCCAACGTGGTGGTGCAGCCCTTTGCCGGCGCCATCGTGGAACGGATGAACAAGAAGCGGGTAGTGGTCTTTACCCACTTCCTGCGTGCGGCGGTGATCACAGGCTTTGCACTGCTGTATCGCTTCGGCATCATGAACGCCGGCATCATGGCGGCAGTCACCCTGGTCATCACCACCATCGAGTCCTTTAACCTGCCCGCGGATTCCGCTTTCACCGTAGAGGTGGTAAAAAAGGAGCACATGACCGCAGGCATGAGCCTTTCCAAGATGCTCTCCGGCGCAGCCACCCTGGTGGGAACCGGATTTGCCGGCGTCCTCATCGCAGCCTGGGGGATCCTTCCTGCCATGTTCATCGATGTGGCAACCTTTATCATCGCAGGCTGCATGACCGCTTCCATGAAGTATCACATGGATCAGCCGAAGGAGATCAGAGCGGAAGCGGGTGAGCAGGTTTCCGACAGCACTGTCGCTTCTGAAAGTCAGAACAGTGAGAACGAAGGCTTTAAAAAGATGTTCCTGGACGGCATCCGCTATGTGGCAAAGACCCCTGTCATCCGCAACTTCTGCCTGCTCTGCGTCGCACTCAATTTCATGCTGGTGCCCCTGAACGCGCTGCAGGCCCCCATCGCCGAGGAGATCTTCGGTATGGGCAGTGAGCTTCTGAGCGTGGTTGGTGTCTTCGCATCCATCGGCGGCATCCTGGGAGCGGCGCTTCTGCCCGCCTTTTCCAAGCGCTTCAGCGCCCTGCAGATCACATGTCTGTGCGTGGGCGCCCTGGGCATCTCCACCGCAGCCCTGACTCTGGGCAGCGTCATCCGTGGCAGTGTGATCCTTTGCTATATCCTGGCAGGGGGCCTGTTTCTGGTGATGATGGTGGCAGCGTCCCTGCTGGGCGGTATTCTGGGGATCCAGTTCATGAAGACCGTGGACGGCGAATACATGGCCAGAGCGTCGGCAGTTTTTAACGCCTCCGCTACAGCATCCATGCCACTGGGCTCCCTGCTGGTGACCATCGCCGTGGCACAGGTCAGCACCGCCGGGATCCTTATCGGCAGCGCGGTTCTGGCTGGGATCATGCTTCTGGTGACGGCCTTTACGAAGCCGGAACTGGAGAAGAAAGAGGAGCTTGCAAATGCAGCTTAATGTTGGAGAAAACATCAAAAAATATCGCAGAGAAATGGACCTGACCCAGGAGGAGCTGGCGGACGCCTTCGGCCTCACCGTGGGCGCCGTCTCCAAGTGGGAGAGCGGCAGCACCATTCCCGACATCTATACCCTGGCGGATCTGGCGGATTTTTTCAATGTGTCCATGGACGTGCTCCTGGGGTACAGCATTTCCTCCAAGAGCGTGGATGACATTGTGAAGAACATGCAGAGTCTGATCAAAGAGGGGAAATTCGACGAAGCCATTTCGGAGGCGGAGAAAGCCCTGATCCGGTATCCCGCGAACTTTAAGATCATCAACAACGCGGCCCAGACCTATTATGTGGCGTCTGCCCTGGGAGAGAACGGCGAACAGCGGGAGCGGACCATCGAGCTTTTTGAGCTGGCGCTGAAATACCTGTCACAGAACACGGACCCCGACGAGAGCGAATTTGCCATCCGCATGAAGATCGCGGAGTTAAAGAGCGTGGACAGCCCCGAGGAAGCCCTGGAGGAGTTCCAACGTATCAATTACCTGGGGATCGCGGACATTCACATCGCCATGGTCCAGATGAACCACGGACAGCCACAGGAGGCCCTGGAGCGCTATACGAAGGTGCTGGTGAATGTCCTCATCCGGAGCCTCCAACTGGCGGGGAACATGTCCATCGGCCTCATGCAGTCCGGGAAAAAGAAGAACATCAAAGAAGCGGTGGAACTGCTGGACTGGTGCATCGCCATGTTTGACGGGGTGAGCAACGGGAAGGTCAGCTACCTGACGAAGATGAAGGTGGCCATGCTCATGATCCGGTCCATGTGCTATGCGAATCTGGGTGATCTCGAGAATATGCGCGGCAGCGTGGACGAAGCCTACGCCGTCGCTCTGGCGTTTGACAAAGATCCCACCAACAACATCGACGGACGCATTAAGTTCTGGCATGCCGGAAAGGACTATAAGCCTGCGCTCTACGACCAGCTGGGGCAGAGCGCCGTGGAAGGCATCGACTCCATTTTCATTCAGGATGACTACGACCTGCCGGATGAAGTGCTGCAGAAGATCGAACTGGCGAAAGCGTACTGGGACAGCATCAAGCCCTCCGGTACTCCCCGGGCGTGACGCCGCATTTTGCCTTGAAGCGGTGAAGGAAGCAGGTGACGTTTTCGTAGCCGCAGAGGGCGGCGATCTCCCCTATGGGAAGGGCGGTCTCCGACAGATAGTAGCGGGCCGTTTTCATCCGTGCCGCCAGGAGGTCGCTGTAGCAGCTGACGCCGAACTGTTCCTTATAGAGCTGCTGAAAATGGGACACGGAGAGCCCCAGGTGCTTCGCCATCTGCGGGATGTCCGCGTAGAGGGCGGGATTGTTGTAGAACTCTGCCCGGAGCTCCAAAAGTTCGTTTTCGTGGAGCCCCACAACGCTGTTTTGATGCGCGGCCGCGGCCTCGGAGATCTTTAACAGCAGGAGACGGATCAGGAGGGAGACGTAGGTGGCGCTGTTTTCCCCGTGGGAGAGGCTTTCCTTGTTGATCATCCGCAGGAGCTGCTCCGCCTCCGGGAGGTCCCTGGGGATCAGTAGGCAGCCGGTGCGGACGCCTTCCATGTCTCTGCCGGAATCGTCCGTATCAAAATGCACATAATGGTTGCAGTAAGTATCCATGAGCGCACGGTAATACTGCTTTTCTCCCTTCGGGAAAATGACGGCGCTGTCGGCCGGCACATTGATCTCTTCTCCGTTCTGCAGGAGTACTGCAGGCGTCTTAAATACGATCAGCAGATAATCCCCGGAGCCTTCCGGCCTGTCAATGAAAAAATCACTTGGATGTGCGTAATTGATTCCCATTGTTCGTAGTGTCAGCATAAATCATTTCCTTCCTAATCAGAGAAATAGTCACATTAATCATAGGATAGATCATTGTGAGAGAAAAGGGAAGGGGGTAGGATGAAATTGCAAATACGGGAAAGCGTTCCCGGAGAAATGATACGAAATCAAATGGGTATGATCAGAAAGGAACAGACGATGAAACAGATCAAAATGGTCATCAATGCGGACGACAAGCTGGGACATGTGAACCGGGAGATCTACGGACATTTTTCCGAGCACCTGGGGAAATGCATTTACGGCGGTATCTATGTGGGAGAGGGATCCCCCATCCCCAACATTCACGGTATCCGCAAGGATGTGATCGAAGCGTTCAAGGCGATCCGTATGCCGGTACTGCGCTGGCCCGGGGGCTGCTTTGCGGACGAGTATCACTGGAAGGACGGCATCGGTCCCAAGGAGGACAGACCCTGCATGATAAACACCAACTGGGGCGGTGTCACCGAGGACAACAGCTTCGGTACTCATGAATTCATGGAGCTCTGCGAGCTGGTGGGCTGCGAGCCCTACATCGCCGGCAACCTGGGGAGCGGCACCGTACAGGAGCTCTCCGAGTGGGTGGAGTACCTGACCTTTGACGGCAAGTCCCCCATGGCGGATCTGCGCCGGAAGAACGGACAGGACAAGCCCTGGGGCTTAAAGTACCTGGGCATCGGTAACGAGAACTGGGGCGGCGGCGGAAACATGGAGCCTGAGTATTATGCGGGCCAGTACAGACAGTACCGCACCTTCTGCCGGAATCACAGCGGCAACAAGCTTTTTGCCATTGCCTGCGGTCCCAACGGCTCCGACTACCACTGGACCGAGGTGATGATGAAGAACCTGAAGGCCTTCGACTGGATGGCCGACGGTCTGGCACTGCATTTCTACTCTGTTCCCGAGTGGAACAAGAAGGGCAAGGCGGTGGAGTTCTCCGAGGAGGAGTACTATGAGCTGCTGAACACCACCAATTTCACGGACGAACTGCTGCGCCGTCACACCCAGATCATGGATCATTATGATCCCGAAGGTAGAGTGGCCCTCATCGTGGATGAGTGGGGCACCTGGTTCGAGGTGGAGGAGGGCACCAATCCCGGCTTCCTCTATCAGCAGAACACCATGCGTGACGCTCTGGTGGCAGCCATCAGCCTGAACACCTTCAACCGTCACAGCGCAAGAGTCAAGATGGCAAACATCGCTCAGGCCGTGAACGTGCTGCAGGCCATCCTTCTCATCGAGGGGGAGAAGATGATCAAAACCCCTACCTATCATGTGTTCGATCTGTACAAGGATCACCAGGACAGCGATTGCGTCTATTGCTACACCTCCAACGAGAACCTGAAGGAGGGCAAGAACGTTCCCATGATCTCCAGCTCCGCCACTGTAAAGGACGGCGTTATGACCGTGACCCTGGCAAACTGCTCCCTTACTGAGGATGCAGAGGTGACCGCGGATCTCTACGGCTTTGCCGGCAGAACTGTTACCGCCAGAGTTCTGACGGAAGAGGTCCACGCCCACAACGACTTTGAGAACGGCGAGAAAGTGCAGATCAAAGAGCACAGCGCCGAGATCGAGGGCGGCAAGTTGAAGGTTTCCCTGCCTCCCGTTTCCGTGGTTCAGGTCACCATTCAGGCATAATATAGTGTTTTACCCATCAACCTGCATGTTGCCGTAATTGCACATGCAGGTTGATTTGTCTGAACATTTCCGCAAATTTGAATTATTTATACAGAATACTTAAGAATTTATTTATATATTTTCAGAATTTGGGGTTGACAGAACTGAGTTAATAGATTATTATGGACTCAACAACAAGGACAGAGAACATAAAAAGAAGCGAGTTACTCTTCTTAGCCGGCGGAAGGTTCGGGGAGATCCGGTAACGGATTTCTCAAAAAGCTCGGAGACGTCTGAGATTCGAATCGAATATCCAAAATCTACAGAAAGCGAAGGTATGGTCCAATGGGATACTAAAATGATCTGACATCTCCCTTTCGATATCCAAAGAGAACAGTCGAAAGCGGACCCACAAGTTCCACTTTTTTGTAACCGGGTTATCCGGAAAATATAGAGAAAGCAGGTAAGGTCCGATGGACACGTGATTTTTGATAATCCTGGCGGAAGCAAAACATGGCACAATAAAAAACATAACCGTCCCGAAACGATCAGATTACTATTTCACTTTGACATATGATCATGGGACAAAAGCCATAAGAAGATTGCAGCGGAAGTTAGGAGTCGATCGTAAGAGATGAAGAATATTGTTTTTGATCTACAGTATCTTAGATCCTTGACTTTCTGATGAAAAGGAGGCCAGTCCAATGGACAATGAACCTTTCCAGTAAGAGCGCCATTCGAGATCGCTTCGGATGGCGCTTTTTTCCTGCCTTTTTTTGAGTGATAACGGCGCCCGGCGATCACCGCGCATGCACGAGGACATCCGCCTTCGGATGTCTTTTTCTTTTCGCAAAAAACCGCGAAATGAAGTATAATCATACTGTTAGTGTAAGGTCAAAGCTCCAAGGAGATTAACCATGAGCAAACCCGACATGTCAGGCTTCAAAGAAGAAATGGCGCGCTTCAGGGAAAATATGAAGGGCCTTCAGAAGGATATCGAGCAGAATGTGAACGGCTGCATTTCCGATGCGGAAGGAAAGGTGGCCGAGGCAAATGCGCAGATCGACTACCTGCGCCGGAAGCAAAAGGAAGAGCGCCGGAAGTGGGTTGCGGACACGATCTTTTTCACCACGGACAAGGAACCGGATCGCAAGACGGCGAAAAAACGCCTGGTCGTTGCCACCTGCGTTTTGATCCTGATGTCTGTCCTGTCGGAATATCTGATCCATTACGGACTGTTCTCGGATTTTTCCCAGTCCTTTTTCTCCATGTTCTTTTTTGCTGTTTCTCCCATTCCGCTTTGCGTCCTTACGGGGGTGTTCGGACTGGAGATGGGTATTTTGGGTTTTGGCCTGAATTTCCTGGCGTTCCTCCATACTGCGGGGGCCCAGTCCTACCTGCTGTTCTACCTGCTTGCCTACATCGTGATGACGGATTTTACGGTGCGCAGAGACGGATATCTGAACTTCAAGAGAGGCTGGAAGATCCTGCTCTGTCAGAATTTTATCGTAGGCTGTCTTACCTACCTGCTCTTTATCCAGCTGGGAGGCGGGAATTTCTCCGCATTTCGGATCATTGACATCGTATACCGCTTCCTGACCATGGTGCCCCAGACTACCGTTACCTTCCTGATGGTCCGCATGGCACTCAAGCGTGTGAAACGGAAGTACCCGGATTTTTACGAAAGCCGTATGACCTTCCGAAGCTCCATTTTGCAGAGCAAGGTGGGAAGCGACGGAAAGCGGCACGGGAACATCAGCCAGAGGATCTACTATATTCTGGTGGCGGAGGCCATCGGCCTGGGAATCTCCGCGGCTTTTTTTGCCAATCTGCTGGTGCCTTCCCTTCAGGAGGAACTCACCGCTTCCATGGACTACAGCATGCAAAGTGAGACCACGGTGCCGGACAAGGCAGATGACGCGGACGCAGAGGATGCTGATGCAGAGGATGCAAACGCTGAAACCGAGACGAGCGCCGATCCTGCGACGAAGGGGACGGATGACGCAGAGGACGCGGACGCAGTGACGGAAACTTCCACGATCATCAGCGTCGATGCGGAAACCTTCGAGGACAAGATGAACGCCCTGGTAAATGAGCTCACCGGCGATGACGTGGACAAGACCGCCAGCGTCTTTGTGGTAACGGACAGCGCTACCGGGGAAGGCTACTGGAGCAAATCTCTGGAGGACGCCTTCGGCTGGGATGAGATGGAGCAGGTGGGTCGCCAGACCGTGCTTCGGGTGGAGCTTGGGGACAGCGGTATCGCCTTTGATATCAAGTTGATCATGATGCTTCTGTGCGTTATTTTCCCCGTGGTGGTCATCATCAACTTTATCCTTCAGCGCTTTGTGGCGCTGCCCATTGTCCGTATGACCAGATTCGTGGAGGAGTTCTCCGGGGATCAGAGTAACGGGGGAGAGGATAAACCCATGCGCCTGGAGGATCTGAATGTTCGCACGGGGGATGAACTGGAGATCCTGGGAAATTCCATCCGCGAGATGGCCATCCAGGTGGATGCTTACATCGATGCCATGGAAGAGGAGGCGAAGCTCCGGGAGAACTTGCGGGTGGCGGAAGCGGCCAACGCGGCCAAGAGCAATTTCCTCTCCAACGTGTCTCATGAGATTCGCACCCCCATCAATGCGGTGCTGGGCCTGGATGAGATGATCCTCCGGGAGACGGAGGAGGAGCAGATCCGCGGTTATGCCGTGGATATCAAAAACTCCGGGAAATCCCTGCTGGGTCTGGTAAACGACCTGCTGGATTTCTCCAAGATCGAAGCCGGGAAGATGGAGATCATCCCCGTGGAATACGAGCTCAGCTCCGTCATCAACGACCTCATCAACATGGTGGCGACGAAGGTGGAGGAGAAGGGCCTGGAGCTGAAGGTGAACATCGATCCCGGCATCCCGCATGTCCTCTTCGGCGACGAGATCCGTATCAAACAGTGTGCGTTAAACGTGCTGAACAACGCGGTAAAATACACCCAGACAGGCACCGTGACTCTGGAAATGAACAGCCGCTCAACGGGAGAGGATACCGTAGGCCTCCTGATCCGTGTGACGGATACCGGTATCGGCATCAAGGAAGAGGACCTGGCAAAGCTGTACTCGCCCTTTGAGCGCATCGAGGAAAAACGGAACCGTACCATCGAGGGCACCGGCCTGGGCATGAGTATCGTCAAGAACCTGCTGGATCTCATGGGCACCCAGCTGGTGGTCAAGTCCGTCTACGGCGAAGGCTCCGATTTCTCCTTTGAAGTGGAGCAGCGGGTGGTTTCTGCCGAGCCCATCGGTGATTTCAACGAAACCTATCGCAAGTCCGTGAGCCGCATCGAAGAATACAGAGTCAGCTTCATGGCACCGGAGGCAAAGGTGCTGGTGGTGGATGACACTGCCATGAACCTGACGGTGGCCAAGGGACTCTTAAAGCCTACGAAGGTGCAGGTCACCACCTGTGCCGGCGGCCCCGAAACCTTAAATCTGGTGCGGAAGGAACACTTCGACCTGATCTTCCTGGACCAGCGCATGCCCGAGATGGACGGCGTGGAGACCCTCCACAGGATGCGGGAGATGGAAGACAACCTCTGTGCCGACACGCCTGTCATATGCCTCACCGCCAACGCCATTTCCGGTGCCAGAGAGCAGTTCATTCAGGCGGGCTTTGACGATTATCTCTCCAAGCCCATCGATGCCGGCAGGCTGGAGCAGACCACCGCAAAATATCTGCCGAAAGAAATGGTATATTACTCCGGTACGGGAGAGTATGAACGCCTCCTGAAGGCGGAGAAGCATGCGCAGAAGCAAGCTGCGGAAGCGGGAGACGGCACCGGCGCAGGAACGAGCGCGGACACCTCGGACGCAGCCGCTCCGGGATCGCGCCCCGGCGCGCAGCTCCCTGCGGATGATCCCCTGCGTTCCATCGAAGGACTGGACATCGATGCCGGCCTGCGGAACTGCATGACCCGGGAGATCCTGGAGGAAGCTATTCACGATTTCCGGGTAGCCCTGCGGGAGAACGCGGACCTCATCGAAAGCTCGCAGCATAGCGACCTGAAGACCTATACCGTAAAGGTCCACGCATTAAAGAGCTCCGCCAGACTCATCGGCGCCACCGAACTGTCGGAACGTGCCGCTTATCTGGAAAGCTGCGGCGATGCGGAAAATACCGCAGAGATCGAACGGCTGACTCCGGAGCTCCTGGAGCTCTATCGCAGCTATGAAGACAAGCTTTCCGTCCTGGACGGCCCCGCGGGGGAAGCGGATGACAGACCGGAGATCCCGGAGGAGCAGCTCCTGGAAGCCTTTGCCGGTATCCGGGAAGCGGCGGAAGCATTTGATTTTGACACCGCGGACGCCATCTGCGAGATGCTGAAGGATTACCGGATCCCGGAGCCCATGCAGACCCGGACGGAAGAGATCCTGAACGCCGTAACGAAGCTGGACAGAGATACGTTGCTGAAAGCATAATCCCAAGGAGGAAGAAAAATAGATGGACAAAACAGTGATGCTCATCGCGGAGAAGGGCAGTTTCATGGTAAATGCCATCGCAAACGGCCTGAAGAATGAGGGCTACGATGTGATCCCCTGTGAGGCGGACGTGAATGCCCTGGGGCGCTTTGAGAGCCTTCCCAAGCTCCTGGTGCTGTATCTGGACGAAGCCATCAGCACCCAGACGGATCTGATGGTCTATCTGAAGGATCAGGTCATCGAGAGGGAACTGGAGCTCTATTTGGTGGGCAATCAGGAAGAACTGGAGGAAGCGGTAAAGCTCCTGACCATCTCCGCTGTGGCAGGGAAGCTGGAACGCCCCCTGAACGTCAAAGACCTGGCGGCGGTACTGGACAAGGCAATCGAGCGGGGCACGAAAGCGGAAGCAAAAAAGAAGATCCTGGTGGTGGACGACGATCCCACCATGCTGCGGATGATCAAGAACCTGCTGTCTTCCAAATACCATGTCTTTATGGCAAATTCCGGTATGAACGCCATTACATTTCTGGCGAAAAATACGGTGGATCTCATCCTGCTGGATTATGAGATGCCGGTGGTGTCCGGAGCCAAGGTGCTGGAGATGATCCGAAGCGAAAGCGCAACATCTGACATTCCCGTCATGTTCCTTACCGCGAAAAACGATAAGGAAAGTGTGATGAATGTGCTGGCATTAAAGCCGGTAAAATATCTCTTAAAGAATATGCCGCCCGAGGAATGGCTGGAGAACATCGATGAATTCTTTGGGAACTGATAGAAAAACGAGGGGAAGAGAGTAAGAAACAATGGCAAAACTGTACTTTAAATACGGGGCAATGGGATCCTCCAAAACGGCTCAGGCCCTGATCACCAAATTCAACTACGAGGAGCTGGGATTCAAGGTGTGGCTCATCAAGCCCAGCACCGATACCAGAGACGGAGCGGATGTGATCCGCAGCCGCATCGGCCTGGAGGCTCATGCGATGGTCATTTCTCCGGAGGTGAACATCATTGACGCTATCCATTCCACCGGATGTTTTGATGTTATCATCGCGGACGAAGCCCAGTTCTTTACACCGGAGCAGATCGATCAGCTCAGGCTCCTGGCGGACGACGAGGATCTGCCGGTGCTCTGCTTCGGCCTGCGGACGGACTTTATGACCCACTTTTTCCCCGGCGCACAGCGGCTCATGGAGCTGGCGGACTCCATCACAGAGATCAAGACCATCTGTTCCTGCGGGAAAAAAGCCATCGTTAACGCCCGGATCGACAGTGCCGGACATCTGATCACGGAAGGCTCCCAGGTGCTTCTGGGAGGCAATGACAGTTATATTGCCATGTGTCATAAATGCTGGATGGAACAGCGAAGAAAGGAAGGAAAGGCGTAATGAAGCTGGAGCGGTTCTACGAAGACCCGTCCGTTCTGCATATCGGGACGGAAGAGACCAGAAGCTGGTATGAGCCGGAGGGGGAAGTGACCCTTCTGTCAGGATGCGACTGGAAATTTGCATATTTTGAGAGACCGGACCTGGTGCCGGAAGCATTCGTCTCCGGAGAAGGATGCGATAAATGGAAGACCATCCCTGTGCCTTCCTGCATCCAGTGTCATGGGTATGATCAGCAGCAGTACATCAATCTCCGTTATCCCATCCCCTATGATCCGCCCTACGTCCCTGCGGAGAATCCCGCAGCAGCCTACACCAGGACCTTTACGCTCACGGAAGAGGATCTGAGGGGACGTCTCTACCTGTATTTCGAGGGTGTGGATTCCTGCTTTTATCTCTGGATCAACGGTCGCCTGATTGGCTACAGCCAGGTGTCCCACAGCCCCAGTGAATTCGAGATCACGGAGGCTGCCCTTGCCGGGGAGAACACTCTCAGCGTGCTGGTGCTGAAGTACTGTGACGGGACCTATCTGGAGGACCAGGACAAATTCCGCATGACCGGGATCTTCCGGGATGTGCTGCTTTTGCGCAGGCCCATGGATCACCTGCGGGACTATCGCGTCCGTACCCTGCGGGCAAATGAAAAAACGGCAAGGCTGTCATTTGAAGCCCTTTCCTGGAGCGGGAAAAAGGCAGGAAATGTACGCCTGACCCTGCGGGATGCAAAGGGCAAAAAAGCAGCGGAAGGAAAGCTTTCGAAGGGGGAGACCAAAGCGGTCCTGACCCTGGAGAACCCCCATCTGTGGAACGCAGAGGATCCTTATGTCTATGAGCTGGTGATCGACGCCGGGAAGGAGCGGATCCGGGAGCAGGTGGCTGTACGGACCCTGAGCGTGAAGGACGGCGTCGTCCTCCTGAACGGACGCCCCTTCAAGTGCAAGGGCGTCAACCGTCACGACAGCGACCCTTATGTGGGCTATGCGGTGGACCGGGAGCATGTGCTGCGCGACTTAAAGCTCATGAAGCTTCATAACATCAACGCCATCCGCACCAGCCATTATCCCAATGCCCCCTGGTTCCCCGTGCTGGCAGAGCGCATGGGCTTTTATCTCATTGCGGAAGCGGATCTGGAATGTCATGGCTGTGCCGCCATCTACGGCGGTTCCCATGAGCACACCTTCGGCCTGGTGGTGCAGATGCCCATGTTCCATGATGCGGTGGTGGACCGCGTGAGGCGCCTGGTGCTGCGGGACAAGAACAGAGGCTGTATCCTCCTCTGGTCCATGGGAAACGAATCCGGCTTCGGCAAGAGTGTGGAGGACGCGCTGGCCTGGACAAAGCGCTATGATCCCGACCGCCTGACCCACTATGAGAGCAGTATCCATACCACAGGTACCCACAAAAACGATCTGAGCAATCTGGATCTCTACTCCAGGATGTACTCCTCCACGGAGGAGATCGATACCTATTTTGCCGGCGATAAGCCGAAGAAACCCTATGTCCTCTGTGAGTTTATCCATGCCATGGGCAACGGCCCCGGAGACATCGAGGATTACATGCAGCGGATCTACCGCTATGAAGGTATGCTGGGCGGCTTTGTCTGGGAGTGGTGCGACCACGCCGTATACCAGGGAAAGACCGGGGACGGAAAGGTGCGTTTCGGTTATGGCGGCGACAGCGGCGAGCGTTACCATGACAACAATTTCTGCGTGGACGGACTGGTGAGCCCTGACCGGATCCCCCATATGGGACTCCTGGAATACCGCAACGCCATCCGACCCGTACGGGCCGGTGCCAGCCCCATCGAAGGCATCCTTCAGCTTTATAACATGCTGGACTTCTCGGATCTGAAGGGAAAAGTCGCACTGCGTTTTACCCTGACCTGCAACGGTGCCGTGATCTGGCAGGGCGTCTGCGATGCGCCCGAGACGGCGCCACATACCAGTTCCCTTCTGGATCTGCTGGAGCTTCCCGGCTTCGAGGATGCGCTTGATGACTGGAAGAAGCAGAAAAAGGGCGACCTGTGCCTGCTTCTGGAATACATTAACGAGCGGGATGAGGGGACGTCCCCTGACGGTGAGATCCTGCTTCCCAAAGGCCACTTCCTGGGCTTCGACCAGTTGGAACTTTCCCGAGATCCGGAGGCCGTACAGAACTGGAAGGTGGCTATCCTGGGGAAGCAAAAGGCAAAAGCGACAAACGCGTCAGTGCTTTCCGCAGAAGAGACGGAAGATGTGATCCGCATCACCGGAAAGGGATTTGCCTATGATCTCGATCCCCGCACCGGACTCTTTTCCGCTATGAAAAAGGGCCGGAAAAAGCTGATCACGGCGCCCATGGAATATGGGACCTTCCGGGCTCCCACCGACAATGATATGTGGGCGAGACATCAGTGGCGGGATGCCGGATATGACGATCCGATAGCGAAAGTCTACCGGGTGGATGTTTCTAAGGGGGAGAACACGATCCGTATCCGCAGCAGCTTCTCTCTGGCTTCCGTTTCCCGCCAGCCCTTCTTCCGGGGACAGGTCACCTGGACCGTGGATGGCGCAGGGAACCTCCTTCTGGAACTGAAGGGAAAGCGTGAGACCACCATGCCCTATCTGCCCCGGTTTGGCATCACTCTGTATCTGCCGGGAGAGGATACCGAGGTGGCCTACTACGGCTACGGCCCTTATGAGAACTATCCCGACAAGCATCTGTCCAGTTATCTGGGATTCTTCGGCAGCGATGTGGACGGCCTGCAGGTACCCTACCTGCGGCCCCAGGAAAACGGCGCCAGAAGAGTGACAGGGGTGTCGGCAGGCAGCTTTGTCGCTACGTCCGACAGACTCTTTTCCTTTAACCTCTCGCCCTACGGGGACAGGCAGCTGCAGAGCTGCGCCCACAGCGACGAGCTGGTAAAGAAGGATACCCTGGAGTGGCATCTGGACTACAAGATGAGCGGCGTCGGTAGCAATTCCTGCGGTCCCGCACTGCTTCCCGCATATCGTCTGGACGAGGAAGAGATCTGCTTCGCCCTCCGGCTGGATGTAAAGTAAGGAACCTTTCGCACGAAAAAAGAGCACTCACGAGAGTGCTCTTTTTGTGTTGCGTGGGCTTATTCCAGCTCCTTCATTACGCTCATGTAGGCGGGACGGATGATCTTGTCCATGCAGACCAGCTCTTCGATACGGTGCGCGCTCCAGCCCACGATCCTGGCTACGGCGAACATGGCGGTGTAGAGCTCTACCGGGATCCCCAGCATCTCGTAGACGAAGCCGCTGTAGAAGTCCACATTGGGGCTGACGCCCTTGTAGATCTTGCGCTTCTCCGCGATGAGCACGGGAGCGATGCGCTCGATGGATTCGTAGAGAGCCAGATCCTTTTCCTTGCCCTTCTCGGAAGCCAGACGCTGCACGAAGGATTTGAACACCCGCTCTCTGGGATCGGAGAGGGAGTAGACCGCATGGCCCATACCGTAGATGAGACCCTTGCCGTCGAAGGCTTCCCCTGCCAGGATTTTGGAAAGGTAAGCGCTCAGCTCTTCCTCGTCGGCGAAATCCTTCACATTCTTCCGGATGTCGGAGATCATCTCCATGACCTTGATGTTTGCGCCGCCGTGCTTGGGGCCCTTGAGGGAGCTCATGGCTGCCGCGATGGTGGAGTAGGTATCGGAACCGGAGGAGGTGACCACACGGGTGGTGAAGGTGGAGTTGTTACCGCCGCCGTGCTCCATGTGGAGAATCAGGGCAGCGTCCAGCACCTTGGCCTCCGTCAGAGTGTACTTGCGGTCGGGGCGCAGCATCATCAGCAGATTCTCCGCAGTGGAGATGGTCTGGTTGGGATGATGGATGAACATGCTGTCATTTTTGATGTAGTGGTTGTAGGCGTTGTAGCCGTAGACCGCCAGCAGCGGGAACTCTCCGATGAGCTGGATGCACTGCCGCAGGGAATTGGCGACACTGTTGTCGGAAAGGTTCCGGTCATAGGAAGCCAGGGTCAGGATACTCCGGGTCATGGAGTTCATGATGTCCGCGGAGGGCGCCTTCATGATGACGTCTCTGGTGAAATTCTTGGGCAGAGTCCTGCATTTGCCGATGACGGTACGGAAGGTTTCCAGCTGTTCGTCGCCGGGCATTTCTCCCATCAGGAGGAGATAGGCAATGCGCTCAAATCCGAATTCTTCTTCTCCCAGGGCACCGATGAGATTTTCCACCCGGTAGCCGCGGTACCAGAGCTCACCGTCGCAGGGCGTCTTTTCCCCATTTTTTACTTCGAAGGATTTGATCTTGGAAATGCTGGTAAGACCGGTGAGGACACCGTTACCGTTGATGTCACGCAGGCCCCGGTTCACGCCGTATTGGACGTAAAGTTCCTCGGGGATCGTGTCGTTCTGACGACAGATCTGCTCCTGCTCGAGAATGTATTCCGCAAAACGTTCTTTCATGCTGCTACGTGTCTCCTTTCAGCTTGTTGTGTTGATCGCAACATAGTCAGGGGGCATTTCGCCGTACCCGCAGATTTGCGTGTGCATTTCCTATTATACAGAAAAGTCCGTCACGGGGCAAAGAAAATGCAAAAGAAAATCACAGAAAATCCAAAGAAAATCCTGCGAAAACTGCTTTACCGAAGGCACTCCTATGATATACTAGAGGACGCGGTCTCCCTTGATTTTGATGAATGATTATGCATCCGGGACCGAAAACAAAAGGATAAAGGAGAATATCTATGATCCCCACACAGGCTTCTCAGTTTTTGAAGGAATACAAAGCGACCGAGATTCCCAATGTGAAAGTCCACGGTCGTTACGCTCCCTGCAAGGATTTTATCCCCCTGCTGTTTAACGGCAGCGCTGTGGAGGTAAACTGCGACGGCTCCGAGCTCTGGGTCCTCATCGATACGGATTGTGGCTTCCATGAGCCCTGGATCTGCACCGAACTGAACGGCGCCCTTATGTCCCGTCAGATGCTCCTGCCCGGCACCGAGGCCATCTGCCTCTTCCGTGGCATGACCGGCGGTGTTGTGAAAAATGTACGCTTTACCAGAGAGCTCCAGGCCATGAGCGAGGATGACAAGTGCCGGATCCTGGTGAAGGGCTTTGCTACCGATGGCGAGTTCCTGCCGGTGCGGGAAGCAAAGCATAAGATCGAGATCATCGGCGACAGCATCACTTCCGGCGAGGGTACCTACGGTACTACAACGGATACGGACTGGCTGGCCATGTACATGAGCTGCAGCAGACATTACGGCAGGCTTCTGGGGAAAATGCTGGATGCGGAGGTTCGACTCTTTTCCCAGGGCGGCTGGGGCGTGTACTGCGGCTGGGACAATGACGTCCGTCACAACATTCCTTCCGTTTATGAGAAAGTCTGCGGCCTGGCTTCCGGTTACTTCAACGAGGAAGAGCTGAAGACCCAGGAACCCTATGATTTCTCTCAGTGGCAGCCCGATGCGGTGATCGTGAACCTGGGAACCAATGACAATTCCGCTTTTGATCAGCCGCCTCTTCATGTGCCCGGGGTGGGACTGTGCAAGCAGCGCAGGAATCCCGACGGCTCCTATGTGCGTGAAGATGCGGAGAAGGTCATCGCTGCGGTCATCGATTTCCTGAAGACCCTGCGCAGAGTCTATCCCAAGAGCCACATCGTCTGGACCTACGGAATGCTGGGATATTATCTGACTCCTTATCTGTCCGAAGCAGTGAACACCTACCGGGAGGAGACCGGGGACAGCAATGTGATGTTCCTGAACATCCCCGATACCGGCGCCAAGGAGTACGGTGCCCACATGCATCCCGGTTATGTGTCCCATGAGCATGCCGCCAAGGTGCTGGCAGACTACTTAAGAGGACGACTGGGAGAGGAAGTCCGGGAGCTAGGCGGCAACCTGTAACCTATTGACCATATGTCAACAAAGAGGTATACTCCTTATAAACAGGGGAACTTGGAGGGGTACACATGGGCAGGACCAGAATCAGTCCGGAAAAACGGAAAAAACAGATTTTGGATGAGGCGGAGCGCCTGTTTCTGGAGCACGGCTATTACGGCGTCAATTTGGATGACGTGGCTGACGCTGCAGAGGTGGTGCGAGGAACCGTCCTCCATTATTTCGGTTCCAAGGAGCAGTTGTACAAAGCAGTTCTGGAGCGCAGGAGTGTCCAGGATACGGAGCTGCTTCTCACACTGATGCAAAGCAGGGAACAGCAGGTGAAGGAGATCCTGAAGACCTTTGTCTACTTCTGTCAGAGGAGCTTTAAGGAGTCCAAGTCTGCCACGGACCGCTGCTTTGAGAATCCCGAACTGCGGTATCAGTACGATGCCGTGCGCCTGCAGACCTATTATCGCCTGCTGGACGGCTTTGAGGAGCTGATCGAGCGTGGGAACGAAGAGGGTGTTATGCGGGTGGTAAACCCCAGAGGCAGAGCCGCAGCCATTCTTTTCGGGATCTTTGGTCTTTCCGGTGAGAGCATGTCCACCATTGAGGTTTCTGTGGAGCTTCAGGCCCTCATCGAAAACATGCTGGAGATCAAGCTCTGAGCGGTTTTTCGGGACTTTTCCGTACGCCGGATTTATGCTTTTTTTACTTTACATAAGATGACGGGAATGCTATTCTGAGGGTGGAAATGAATGTTTCCGCCCTTTTGTTGTACCCAAAATCAGTAACAAGAAACCTGCACAGTATAAGGAAATACAGGCGACAGGCACGGATGCCGGAGGTGATGATATGGCAATCAATATTTCAGCAAAACAGGATTATTCCGCATTGTTTTCCAGTCTCAGTACCAGTAAGTCAAGCGATGCCATGACCAACCTGAGCTGGCTCTCGGAGTATTCCTCCGTGAAGAACGGCAGCTACGGGAAGCTGATGAAGGCGTATTATGCGTCCGATCCTTCCAAGGCAAGCAGCACTTCCGGAAAGACCCAGAAGACCTCTTCCGATGTGCTTTCTTCCATCACATCCCATAAGACCGCTACGGTGGATCAGAAGACCGGCGCTTACAGCAAGGTGACGGCGGCAGCGGATGCGGTACAGAAGGCAGTGACTGGCATCGCAGAAGCGGATCTGGCAAATGAGGACAAGCGCAAAGCGGCTGTTTCCTCCTATGTAAAGGAATACAACAACCTGCTGGATACCACTTCCGCGGTGAGCAATTCCTCCATTGACAACCGGATGACCAACCTGAAGGCCACCACCACGGGCAAGTCCTCCGACCTGGAGAAGATCGGCATCACCGTGGGCAAGGACGGAAAACTTTCCCTGGACGAGGAGAAGCTGGCATCCGCGGATGAGAAGGACATCAAGAAGCTCTTTGAGGGCAACGGTTCCTACGGCTACAGCGCTACCGTATCTGCAGCCATGGTCCAGTCCAACGCAAACTATGCGGCAAACAGCAATTCCACTTACAATTCCACCGGAGATTACACCGGAGTTACCGGATCTCTCTTTACCGGATCCGTATAAAGCCGCATAAATACGGTGTTTGCCTGGATCCAAAAAAATCCAAAATTTCGTCTTGACATTCTGCTTCCTGCATTGTAAGATATCACTGTTGTTCGCAGGAATGGCGGAATTGGTAGACGCGCACGGTTCAGGTCCGTGTGGTGGCAACACCTTGAGAGTTCGAGTCTCTTTTCCTGCATGAAAGGGCGTTAAGCACAGCTTAGCGCCCTGTTTCGTTTTTCATCCGGCGGTGTCGCTTTTTGCGGCGCTGATTTTTTTTCGGAAAAAGTTTTTTGAAAAAAGGAAATCGGATTTTCGGGCAGAATAATATAATTGGTGACTTTTTCACGGGAAGAAGATTTGAGCGATAACGCAGACGATTTTTCTGTATCTCCGGAGGACAATATGACCATACGGGAAAGCCTGGAAGAGCGAGAAAAAGAATACCTGAGCCCCTATGCTTCCTTAAGTGCGGAGTCAAAGGGCAGGGACCGGGAGGAGCCGGCGTGCGACATCCGCCCCGTTTATCAGCGGGACCGGGATCGTATCCTGCATTGCAAAGCCTTCCGGCGACTGAAGGATAAGACCCAGGTCTTCTTAAATCCCGAGGGTGACCATTACAGAACCCGTCTCACCCATACCCTGGAGGTGTCTCAGAATGCCAGGACCATCGCCAAGGCACTGCGCCTGAACGAGGATCTGACAGAGGCGATTGCGCTGGGCCATGACCTGGGGCATACCCCCTTTGGTCACGCGGGAGAGCGGGCATTAAACAGAGTATGTCCCATGGGCTTCCGGCACAATGAGCAAAGCGTTCGTGTGGTGGAGCTCCTGGAGAAAAACGGCCAGGGTCTGAACCTGACCTGGGAAGTGCGCGACGGCATCCTGAATCATCAGATCAGTCTGCGCCCCGCCACCCTGGAGGGAAGAGTGGTGCGCCTGTCCGATAAGATTGCCTACATCCACCACGACATGGATGACGCAGTGCGGGCCGGGATCCTGAAGGAAGAGGATGTGCCTTCGGAGATCCGCAGCGTTCTGGGATCCGTTCCCGGAGAGCGGCTGGATGTGCTGATCCATGACATCATCATGAGCAGCACCGACAAGGATGACATCTGCATGTCCGAGCGGGTGGGAAATGCCATGAAGGCCATCCGTGAATTCATGTTTAAGGCCGTGTACACCAATCCCGTTGCAAAGAGCGAGGAAAGCAAGGCGGAGGCTCTGGTAGAGACCCTGTACTACTATTTCCTGGAGCATGAACAGGATATGCCTGCAGAGTATCTAGAGCTCCTGGAGCGGGGCGAAGAGCTGCCGCGGGTGGTGTGCGATTACGTGGGCTCCATGACGGACCGCTACGCCATTACCACTTACAACGATCTCTTTGTTCCTAAATCCTGGGAACACTGAATTACGCAAGTGTCAAAAGACAAAATGGAGGGGGAAACTATGTACTATCCGGATGAGATCATCGAAGAAGTGCGCCTGCGTACCAATATTGTGGATCTGATCTCCGAGTATGTTTCCCTGAAGCGCAAGGGAAACAATTACGTGGGACTCTGTCCCTTCCATAATGATCACAATCCATCTTTCTCCGTCAGCGAGCGAAAGCAGATGTACAAATGCTTCAGCTGCGGCGAGGGCGGGAACGCCTTCAGCTTCCTCATGAAGTATGAGAGCATGACTTTTCCCGAGGCATTGCAGACACTGGCCGCCAGGGCCGGCGTCAGTCTTCCTCAGCAGGAGGACAGCCCTGCGCAGAAAAAGCGAATGCAGACCCGGGAACGGGTGATGGAGCTGAACAAACAGGCGGGGAACTTTTTCTATAAGGAACTCCATTCTCCCCACGGAGAGCGGGGACTGGAATACCTGCATGGCAGACAGCTGACGGATGAGACCATCCTGAAGTTCGGTCTGGGATACTCGGGCAAGGACAGTTCCCAGGTCATCGAGTACCTGCGGGGGCAGGGCTTTACGGATGAAGAGATCCGGCTGTCGGGTCTGGCATCCTTTAACGAGAAGGACGGGCTTTCGGGCCTCTTCTGGAACCGGGTGATGTTCCCCATTCAGGATGCTGCGGGACATGTCATTGCCTTCGGCGGCAGAGTCATGGGAGATGCAAAGCCCAAGTACCTGAACTCCCCGGAGACCGATTTTTTCAATAAGCGCAGAAATATGTACGGCTATCATCTGGCCAGACGGTCCAGAGCCGATCACTTCATTCTCTGCGAGGGTTATATGGATGTCATCGCCATGCATCAGGCTGGCTTTGACGAAGCTGTGGCATCCCTGGGTACTGCATTTACCGTGGAGCAGGCAAACCTCCTGCGCAGGCACACGGATCGAAACCGGATCTACCTGGCCTATGACAGTGACGGACCGGGGGTCACCGCAGCGCTGCGGGCCATCGAGATCTGCAGGGAAGCAGGGCTGAGCTGTAAGGTCATTAACCTGAGTCCCCAGAAGGATCCGGACGAATTCATTAAGGCAAACGGCAGCGAAGCCTTCCGGGAGCGCATTGCGAACGCGGAGAACGGCTTCCTCTTCCAGGTGCGAAAGCTCTATGAGAGCTCCGACCAGACGGATCCCGATTCCAGGACCCGGTTCCAGGAAGAAGTCATGAAGCTGCTGCTGAAGGTGCCCGAGGGACTGGCCAGGAACAATTATCTCCAGGCGGTCTGCGAGCGGTACCAGATCAACCCCGATGCGCTGCAGAAGGAACTGCGGGTCCGGGAGGGGACGGCACCGGAAAAATCCCCTTACGAGCGTCCTCAGTCTACCAGAGCAAAACGGGAGCCGGAAAATACAGCAGCCAGAGACCAGAAACTCCTGCTCACCTGGCTGACGGAGGAACCGGAGCTCTTCGGTCCCATTTCCGCTTACCTTCAGCCGGAGGATTACACGGAAGGGCTGAACGCCAGACTGGCGGATGTGGTTTACACTGCCCTGAAGGATGGAACCTACAATCCGGCATCCATTATGAACAGTTTTTCCGAGGAGGAGCTTCCCGAGGTGGCAGGCGTCATCGGCGCCGACCTGTCGGAGCTGCTGGAATCCCCGGAGAAGAGCAAGATCCTGCAGGACCTGGTGTTTAAGGTGAAGGAACACAGCGTTGCGGTCTACGCGGCGTCGGAGGATCCTTCCATCGAGCACATGCAGGAAGCGTTGCGAAAGCGGCAGCAACTGGAAGAACTGCGAAGGAAGAAGCTGTTCTGACCGGGAGACCGGCAGGCCAGCGTCAAACAACAGTGAAAAATGAAAGATCGATGATCTTTCTTTGAGAAAGGGAGAAAGCATGGCAAAGAAAAAACAGGAAGTGATCACGGAGCCTGTCAGCGAGGAGCTGAAGGAGGAGGAGAGCAACCAGGTTCGTTTTGAGGAGCGTCTCCACAGCCTTCAGGCAATGTCCAAGAAAAAGAAGAACGTCCTCGAGTATCAGGAAGTGGTGGACCATTTCGCCGACCTGAAGCTGGACGAGGACCAGTTCGACAAGGTGCTGGAGTTCCTGGACACCATCAATGTGGACGTGATCCGCATGGAGGATGAGGTACCCGACGAGGACCCCGAGGAGATGGACATCTCCGAGGAAGAAGAAGTCGATATGGAAAATATCGATCTCTCCGTGCCCGAGGGAATCAGCATCGAGGACCCTGTGCGTATGTACCTGAAGGAGATCGGTAAGGTTCCCCTTCTGAGCGCAGAGGAAGAGATTGAGCTGGCAAAGCGCATGGAGGAAGGCGACGAGGACGCCAAGAAGCGTCTGGCAGAAGCAAACCTCCGTCTGGTGGTCAGTATTGCAAAGCGCTATGTGGGCCGTGGCATGCTGTTCCTGGATTTGATCCAGGAGGGTAATCTGGGCCTTATCAAGGCCGTAGAAAAATTCGACTACACCAAGGGATACAAGTTCTCCACCTACGCCACCTGGTGGATCCGTCAGGCCATCACCAGAGCCATTGCGGATCAGGCGAGGACCATTCGTATTCCTGTACATATGGTGGAGACCATCAACAAACTGATCCGCGTCAGCAGACAGCTGCTGCAGGAGCTGGGGCGTGAACCTACCCCCGAAGAGATCGCCGTTGAGATGAACATGCCTGTGGAGCGCGTCCGTGAGATCCTGAAGATCTCCCAGGAGCCCGTTTCCCTGGAGACTCCCATTGGTGAGGAGGAGGACAGCCATCTGGGCGACTTCATCCAGGACGACAATGTGCCCGCACCTGCGGATGCGGCAACGCAGATGCTCTTAAGAGAGCAGCTGGGTGAGGTTCTGGAGACTCTGACAGAGCGTGAACAGAAGGTGCTGCGGCTGCGCTTCGGTCTGGATGACGGCCGTGCCCGTACTCTGGAAGAGGTGGGCAAGGAATTTGACGTCACCCGTGAGAGAATCCGTCAGATCGAGGCAAAGGCACTGCGGAAGCTTCGCCAGCCCAGCCGTCTCAAGAAGCTGAAGGATTTCCTGGAGTAATATGACCCTTTCGGACAGACTGGAAACAATACTACAACTGGCCGCTGCGGGACAGGGAAATATCTCTGCTCCCGCTTCGGACAGACCCTTTACCGTCGCAGACATCGGCTGCGATCACGGATTTATCTCCATCGAACTCATAAAGCGCGGGATCGCAGAGCGCGTCATCGCAGCGGACCTGCGGGAAGGCCCTTTACAGCGGGCAAAGGAGCACATCCGTGAGGAGGAACTGGAGGCCCGGATCGAAACCCGGATCTCCAACGGGTTTGCCGGTGTTCAGCCGGGAGAATGTGACGCTTGTGTCATCGCAGGCATGGGCGGTGCCCTCATGGAAGAAATCCTGACCGGCGGTATGGATGTTATCTCCCGGATGCAGTTTCTCGTACTGCAGCCTCAGTCGGAACTCATGCATTTCAGAGCTTTTCTGCGGGAGCAGGGCTTTACCCTGATCCGGGGAGAGGTTTTGAAGGATGAGGGGAAATGGTATTTCCCTATGCTGGTGGTACCGGCAGAGCGTGACGTTAAAGAGAAGGGCGTCAGAGATCTGCAGGCGCTGACGCGGCTTCTGTCAGGAATACCGGATCTGCAGGATGCAGCAGGCGCTGCGGCGTTGGAACTGTCGGATCGCTATGGAGCAGACTTGCTCCTGTGGCATGATGCGGGAGCGTATCTTGCAGAGGAAGAGGAGTCCTTACGAAAACTTCGGGAGGAGCTGGAGGGACTGCCTAACAGACCGGAAGTGAGATTATCCGAGATCGATCAAAAACGAAAATGGAACGCCCTGGCGCGTGTGGTGACGGAATTACGCGCGGCAGACGCGTGAAATCGGAGGTGAACATGGCTACTTTTACGCTGAACATTGACGGGGAACTGAGAACCTATTCCGGAAATCACACCTGGGAAGATGTGGCGAGAGATTTTCAGGACAGATACGATGCGCCCATCGCAGCAGTGAGCGACAACGGCAAGATCCGTGAGCTTTTCAAGAAGGTGGACAGAGACAGTGATGTCAGATTTTTCACCCTGAAGGATGTCATCGGACATAAGACCTATGTGAGAGCCGCAACCATGCTGCTCATCAAGGCCATCCAGGAGATCTACGGCGCCGATGTTGCCAATCACACCATCGTGGATTTTGCCGTAGGTAACGGCCTCTTTGTCAATCCCGAGGGAGGCTTCCCCGTATCCGATGCCATCGCAGGCGAGATCCGGGAGAAGATGCAGGAGCTGGTGGAGAAAGACATTCCCTTCATGAAGCGTTCCCTGCCCATCGATGATGCCGTCGCTCTCTTTGAAAGCTGCGGTATGGATGACAAGGTGGGACTCTTCAAGTACCGCCGCAGTTCCAGAGTCAACATCTACGAGCTGGACGGATACTTTGATTATTTCTACGGCTACATGCTGCCCCGCACCGGATATGTGAAGTACTTTGACTTCATTGCATACGGCGAGGGCTATATGCTGGTGCTTCCCGATCGAAAGACTCCCACCGTGGTGGATCCTTTCCGTGAGAAGAAAAAGCTCTACGATACCTTTATGACCACCCATCGCTGGTGTCATCAGATCGGATTAAAGTGCGTGGGCGAGCTCAACGAGCGCATCTGCAAGGGCGGAATGAACGACCTGATCCTGGTGCAGGAAGCGGAGCAGGAGCGCCGCATCGGTGAGATTGCTAAGCAGATCGCAGCCCGCGGCAATGTGAAGTTTGTCATGATCGCAGGACCTTCCTCCTCCGGTAAGACCAGCTTCTCCCACCGCCTGTCCATTCAGCTGCGGACCCTGGGCCTTAAACCCCATCCCGTGGCGCTGGACGATTACTTCGTCAACCGGGAGGACACCCCCCTGGACGAGGACGGCAATTACAATTTCGAGTGCATCGAAGCCATTGATACCAAGAAGTTCAACGAAGACATGCTGAAGCTCCTGAAGGGAGAGCGTGTGGAACTGCCCACCTTTAATTTCAAGATCGGGCGGAGAGAGTACAACGGCAATTACATGCAGCTGGAGGAAGATGACATCCTTGTCATCGAGGGCATCCACGGACTGAATGAAAAAATGTCCTATGCACTGCCCAATGAGAGCAAGTTTAAGATCTACATCTCCGCTCTCACCAGCATCAATGTGGATGCACACAACCGTATCGCCACCACCGACGCAAGACTCCTGCGTCGCATGGTGCGTGACGCAAGAACCCGTGGATCGGATGCAAAGCGTACCCTGGGTATGTGGGCTTCCGTCCGTCGCGGTGAGGAAGAGAACATCTTCCCCTTCCAGGAGGAAGCGGATGCTATGTTTAATTCCGCACTGATCTACGAGCTGGCACTGCTCAAGCCCTTTGCCGAGCCGCTGCTTTTTGAGATCGGCAAGGATGAGCCGGAATATTATGAGGCAAAGCGTCTCCTGAAATTCCTGGATTATTTCCTGAGCGTGCCCAGCGAATTCCTTCCCAACAACTCCATTTGCAGAGAGTTCGTGGGAGGCAGCTGCTTCCGTGTATAAGGAAGCGTACCGTTTTTGATCAGGTACGAGTGGGACATGTGATCGCGGCCCGCGTAAGCGGGGTGAGGAAAGTCCGGGCTTCATAGGGCAGGATGCCAGATAACGTCTGGTGGAGGTGACTCCCAGGCCAGTGCAACAGAAAAGAACCGCTGAGCAATCAGTAAGGGTGAAAAGGCGGTGTAAGAGACCACCGCGGGCCCGGTAACGGGTCCGGCTGTGTAAACCCCATCCGAAGCAAGACCAAAACGAAAGGTTAAGGCCGGCCCGGCCGTCTTTCAGGTAGGTCGCTTGATGCGGCTGGTGACAGTCGTACTAGATAGATGATCACACACGACAGAACCCGGCTTACAGTTCCACTCGAACTATGATAAAAATATGTTTCCAAAGTCGTGATGCCTGCGGGATATGTGCGGGCAAAGGAGGAAAAAATGACGAAAATTGATGTGGTATCCGGATTCCTGGGAGCAGGCAAGACGACCCTGATCGCAAAGCTCCTGAAGGAAGCCCTGAATGGCAGCCAGACCGTCCTCATTGAGAACGAGTTCGGCGAGATCGGTATCGACGGTGGATTCCTGCAGGAGTCCGGTATCGAGATCCGTGAGATGAATTCCGGCTGTATCTGCTGCAGCCTGGTGGGTGATTTCGGTACTTCCCTAAAGGAAGTGATCTCCACCTACGCACCCGAGCGCATCCTTATCGAGCCCTCCGGCGTCGGCAAGCTCTCCGATGTGCTGAAGGCAGTGGAGCGTGTGGCCGGCGAGCTGAATGTGCAGATCAACAGCGCTGTAGCCGTTGTGGATGCTTCCAAGGCAAAAATGTATATCAAGAACTTCGGTGAGTTCTTCATCAACCAGATCGAGTATGCAGGCACCATCATCCTCAGCCGTACCGACAAGGTATCCGAGGAGAAGATCGCGGAGGCTGTGGCTCTGATCCGTGAGCACAATCAGAAGGCCACCATCATCACCACCCCTCTGGCTGATCTGGACGGCGCAGACGTGCTGGCTACCATCGAGGGCGCTGACAGGATCGATGTGCTGCTGGCAGAGATGATGGAGAAGGCCAAGGCGGAGCCAGAGCACCATCACCATCATCACCATCATCACGATGGAGAGGAGTGTGACGATCCGGAGTGTGAGTGCCACCATCCCTCACATCCTCATGAGCACGCTCATGAGGAAGTGGATCACGATGACGATGATGACGATGATGACGATCATGAATGCTGCCACCATCATCATGATCACGATGACGATGATAATGATGAGGAATGTTGCTGCCACCATCATCACGATGATGACGACGATGATGATCATGAATGCTGCCACCACCACCATCACGATGGTGACGACGATGACGATCATGAATGCTGCCACCACCATCCCTCACATCCTCATGAGCACGCTCATGAGGAAGTGGATCATGATCATGGCTGTTGCCATGATCATGACAACGATGACGACGAGGATGAGCATGAGCATCATCACCACCACCATCATCATCACGGTCATGATGCGGATGAGATCTTTACCAGCTGGGGCATGGAGTCTCCCAAGAAATATACGCAGGATGACATCTCCCGTATCCTTTCCGCTCTCGACAGCGGCGAGTACGGTGTGATCCTCCGTGCCAAGGGCATGGTGCCCGCCCAGGACGGCACCTGGATCTATTACGATTATGTGCCCGAAGAGCAGGAGGTCCGTTCCGGCAAGCCTCAGGTCACCGGTAAGATCTGCGTCATCGGTTCCGAACTGAAGGAAGATAAGCTGAAGGAGCTGTTTTCATGAAAACCAAATCTGTCTATATGATCAATGGATTTCTGGAGAGCGGTAAGACGGAGTTCATTAAGTTCACCCTCGCCCAGAACTATTTTCAGATCAAAGGAAGAACACTGCTGCTGCTGTGTGAGGAAGGGGAGAATGAGTATGATATTCCCCTCCTGGAGCGCAGCAGGACCGATCTGGTGGTGATCCCGGAGCAGAGCGCTTTCGTTCCCGCGGAGCTCTCCAGACTGGAGCGGGAGTACAAGCCGGACCGCATCATTGTGGAGTGGAACGGTATGTGGAATGCCAAGGAGATGAAACTCCCCTGGAACTGGCGGCTGGATCAGCAGATCACCCTGATCGACGGATCCACCTTCCCCATGTACTACACCAACATGAAGAGCCTGCTGGCGGAGATGCTCCGGAAGTCCGAGCTCATCATCTTTAACCGCTGCGATACCGTTCGGGATCAGCTCCCGTCCTACCGCAGGAATGTGAAGGCCGTGGCGCCTACCGCCGATGTGGTCTTTGAGGACTCCAAGGGAGAGATCAACGAGATCTTTGAGGAAGATCTGCCCTATAGCCTGGACCAGCAGGAGATCGTGCTGGATGAAAAAACCTACGGTATCTGGTACCTGGATGCCATGGATCACGCAGAGCGCTATGTGGGCAAGACCATCGTGTTCCAGGCCCTGTGCATGCGCCCCGATGATTTCCCCAAGGGATATTTCATCCCCGGCCGTATGGCCATGACCTGTTGTGCCGATGATATGGCATTTCTGGGATACGCCTGTGAATATGCGGAGGCAGATTCCATCCATGACAAGGACTGGGTGGTGGTGACGGCTACCGTGACGAAAGAGTTTTTCAAAGATTATGATGGGGAAGGCCCTGTGCTCCATGCGGTTTCCGTGGAGAAATCCAGAGAGCCCAAGAACGCCGTCATTACCTTCTCATAGAAACTTTACACAGAAACATCGCACAGAAACATCGCACAAGAACATCTCAAAGGGAAAGATATGGCTGAATATACTGCGATACAATGGATCTTTTTCTTTTTTGTATATTGTCTGGTGGGTTGGATCTGGGAGACATGCTATGTGTCTGCCAAGCAGCACAGATTCGTGAACAGGGGCTTCCTTCGGGGCCCCTTTCTTCCTATCTACGGAAGCGGCGGGATCATCATGCTCTTTGCTGCCATCCCCTGCAAAGGAAATCTGGTTCTGACATTCCTGTCGGGAATGTTTGCGGCCACCCTGCTGGAGCTCGTCACGGGAGAACTGATGCTGCGGATCTTCAAGGTGCGATACTGGGACTATACGCCAAAGCGCTTCAACTACCGCGGGCACATCTGTTTAAGCTCCAGCATCGCCTGGGGCGTCGCTACCCTCTTCATCAACCTGGTGCTGCACAAGGCGGTATCCGGTGTGGTGCTGAAGATCCCGGAGCATGTGCTTACCGTGATCACGGACCTGCTGATGGCAGGATTTCTCGTGGACCTGAGCCTTTCCGTGAAGGCTGCCATCGACCTGCGCAATATCCTGGTCCGCATGGAAGAGGCCAGAGCGGAGATGGGCAGACTGCAGAAGCGCCTGGATGTGGTCATCGCTCTGGGCTCTCAGGACATCGAGCAGATGAAAGAATCCCTCTCCCAGAAGTTGGATGAGCTGAACCAGAAGGTCGATGACATCACTGACAGAACCCAGGAGAGCTGGGAGAACTGGAAGGCTGAAACCGAGCAGAAGATGAACCTTCTGAAAGACCGGTACAGGGAAGCACTGCCCACCGAATCCATCCAGAAAATGCGGGATGAGATGACGGAGTCACAGCTGCGCTTCCGGCGGATGCTGGAAGAGCACGACCGGATGTCCTCCGTGAAGGATTTCCTGGTGCGTTCCATGGTGCGGGGCAACCCCAACATGACCACCACCGACAGATACAGAGAGTTCCTGGAGGAGATCCAGAAAAAAACCGGTCAGCCCGGAAAGAAAAAATAGACATACCTGTACTTTTGTACGTTGCGGGAATTACGGTTTTGGTGGAATGATAGATTCATGGTAAAAGGAAGACAAAAAACATCTATCATCGTGGCGGTCTGGTTCGTGCTGACGGAAGTCTGGAACATCGTGAGCGTGTTTACGCCCATTCAGCATGTTACCTCCTTCTCCTACATGGCACTGGCTGTGTTCTGGACCGTCTCACTGGGAAAAGAAATCGTGGAACCGTATATCCGGCGCAGCCTGCAGACCGGCGGCCTGATGCTGTTCCTGCTCTTTGTGTTGCGCTTTTTCCGCTACAGTCTGGATACCCCTCAGGAGGTGGTTTACAGGCTTTTGTGGTATGCGTATTATATTCCCATCATCACCCTGCCCGTGCTGTCCTTTGGTGCAGGGATCAACATCGGCGGAGGGGATTCCGTCCGCCCTGTATCCCGAGGAATATCTGATTTTGCAAACCGGAAGGATCTGCGGAGAAATAAAAAGGTATCCCTGGTACTCATGGGACTGTCCTTCCTGCTTATTCTGCTGTATCTGACCAATGACTTTCATGAACTGGCGATGTAGATCCGGTACACGGATGAGGGCTACACCACCACTTACCGGATCCTGAACTATGTGGTCATCGCCTGGTATGCGCTTCTGGGACTTTCTGCCATTCTGATGGTGTTCCATCGCTGCCGTATCTCTTCCTGCAAAAAATACATCGCTCTTCCCATTGTGGTGGAGAGCATCGGTGTCCTGCTCTGGATCTGGTATTACCTCAGAGGCGGCTCCAGCCCCAGGATCATGGGGATTTCCCTCTTCAATATTCAGGAGGTGATCCTGCTCCAGTACATCGGCATCTGGGAGAGCTGCATTGCCATCGGCCTCATTCCTTCCAGATCCCTGATAGAGGAGAAAGACTGGATCAGAAATAGTGTGTTTGACACGATTCAGGACGAGTATGATTCCGCAAGGGAGTCCTACGAGAAACTTTGGGACAAGGAGGGGGATGCCTTTCAGGAAAGCCTCATTCACCTTTCCTGCCTTGCTGCCTATGCCAAGCGGCGCTGCAATCTCGAGCTGATCGCCGACAGCAGAGGTCTGCTTTCCACCACCGAGCTTTCTCTTTCCATCAAGGAAACCTTTGACTATTATCAGCTCTCAGGGCTCTCTACCGGTTACGAGGAATCCGGTAAGGCGGATGTCCCTGCATTGCTGATCATCTATGCATACCAGCTCTTCGAGAAGATCCTGCAAGAGGCACAGAGTGCCTGCTATGTGAAGGTATATGCAGGACAGACCGAGGATGCCGTATCTTTCCGCATGATCGTGGAAGCGGATCTCGGAGAGGAGGTTGCCCGTGAAGGCAGTTGCTCTGTCATTGATCGTGCGGTTGCGGAAATGGGCACGCCGGAAGCCATCGGTGCAGCCATCTCGGTGCGGGAAGAGGATGAGACCGAGACCATGGAGCTGTCTGCCGAGTATCCGTTGCAGAATGCTTTTTTAGCAAACCTTTGGAAAAAAGAAAGAGCCGCAGAGCACGGACTGGCGGGCATCGCCGGGTACCTGTCCCTGGAGGGGGAGGCACTGAAGGTGAAGACCTGGATCCATGACAGCCTGGGGCGTTGTCTCCTGATGACGAAGCGGGCGATTCTCTGTCCCGGTGAGGTGGATCGAGAGACACTGCACAGGGCGTGGGACCGGTTCTTTGCCGGGATCACTGCGCAGGTGGAAGCTCCTTTCGAAGGAAAGGCTGTATCCGCAGCAAAGCTCCGGAAGGAACGGCAACCTTTGGAAGGCGCCTCGCCGGATAGCTTTTCCGAAAAAACGCTGGGGGAAGCAGAACTGGAAGAGGCTTATCCGGAATGCTTTGCGCAGTCCGGGTCTATGGGAGTCAATCCGATCCTCCGTGGCAGGATTCCTGCGGATGAGCGATATATTAGCATCATCGATACGGCAATCTCTGTTCATGTGACCAATGTATCCGGCCATACCACAGGGGACGAGGCCTATATCACCGTTACCGAGGATGGGGAAGGCTATACACTGGTATTTGAGAATAACGGTGAAAGTAAAAATGTGGATGCCGGAGAGATCCGGGAGGGCGGAGGTCTGCGCAACCTGCGTCGTAAAGTGGAAGCGGCAGGCGGCACCATGGAAATCGAAAGCAAGCCGAGATTCCGCATGACTCTGAGACTGATGAGATAGCGATTGATGGGAAATGCCGAGCTTTTTCCCGGAGGTAGAGTATGTCCTACAGAGTGTTGATCGTAGATGACTTCCTGATGTCCAGGCAGGTGTTTGAGAGAGCAGTGAACGACTCGGAGGAGTTCGAACTCATGGGATCCTTAAACACAGCGCAGGAGGCGGTGGAGTTCGTCGGAAAAAAATACGTGGACCTTATCATCATGGACATCGTCATGACCGAGGGGGTGAGCGGCCTGGAGGCAGCACGTCTCATCAAGGACATCCGTCCCGAGACCAGGATCCTCATCGTTACCTCCATGCCGGAACTTTCCTACATCGACAGAGCCAGGAGCATCGGCGCCGAGAGCTTCTGGTACAAGGAGGTGCAGGAGCAGCCCATCCTGGAGATCATGCGCAGGACCATGAACGGAGAGTCCGTCTACCCCGACAGTCCTCCGGAAGTGCGGCTGGGAAATGCGGTCAGCACAGAGCTTACCGATAAGGAGGCAGAGGTCCTGCGGGAACTCACCGCCGGCTACTCCAACAAGGAGATCGCTGATAAGCTGGGGATCTCGGAACGCACCGTAAAGATGCACATCTCCAACATGATGCAGAAGACCGGCTTCCGCTCCCGCCTGGAGCTGGCTGTCAAGGCCAGGACAGGAGGCCTGGTGGTACCGGAATAACAAACAGACATGGAACGCCTCGGGATGAGATTTATCCCGGGGCGTTTTTGATGTAATTTTTGTTGTCAACCTGTACTTTCGTACATAGTGGAGAAGGCGATTATGTGACAGAATGGAGAGGAAGACTGGGGACACTATGCTCGGTCCAAAGAAAGAGCACAATCATCATTTCAAGGGAGGGTAAAATGAGACACAAAAGCATCATCAAAAAACGAGTCCTGGGATCGGTACTGATGCTGGCACTGTTTGCAGTGACGGTATTGGGCGTACTTCCCATGCCTGCAGGGATTGCCGAGGGGCTGGACTATGCACCTGTTGCAGAAGCTGCGGTTGCGACACAGATCTTGATGTCGGATCCGGGTGAATACAATGGCGGTAATGCAATCAGTCTAGTTGGCACTACTTATTCATCATTTGCGTCTTATGATAATGGTGTTCTAAGACTAGATCATTTAATGGAGAGTGGGTTCAACGATAGTAACTGTAAGTTTGAGATTCCCGGTCAAAGCGGAAAATACACCGCCTTTTATGCAAATGGGGACATCGTTTTGGAATGTAACTGGACTGGTGACGATGATAATTACTTATCCGGGACTTTTCCTTATGGTGCCACTCAAAATGAAGCGTATGGAATTTATGTGGATGGAAACCTGACCATTAGAAATGCCCCTGGAAAAAGCCCATTATTGTATGCTTACGGTTCACCTTTTGGAGATTCTGTAACCTACCGCGCTGCCGGCATCTACTGTACCGGTACACTTACCATCGAGGAACAGAGTGGCGGAACGCTTACCATCGAAGCAGAAGGCGGAGATGTGAACATAACGCAAACTACTACTGGGTATCCCATGAGTGCCGGTATATATGCAGCTGAAAAATATTGGCAAAAAAGCGCAGAAGTTAATGCTATCGGAGGGAACGTTAGCGTAGATACGGCCGGTAATATAGTTCTTTGCAGTTTTGGACTATATTCAGGTAACTTGGAATTATCAGATGGATCATTATATGCAAATGGTGGAAATCTTAGTGATAATCATGCAACAACCTCAACCGGATATACAGCGGGTATCGATGTTGCAAAACTGATCAATAATTCGGGTGGTGAGGTAAAAGTGACCGGCGGAACGCTCACAGCACGAGGAGGAAATCGCATAAACCCCTACACGCAAAATTTTTATTCCTACGGGATGTGGGTTTTAGCAAAGGCCGGAAATTCGGTGGACTTTTCTGATGGAACGATTAGCCTTTTCGGTGGAAGCAACAGCTCATCTTCAACTCATTATGCTTACAGTCACGGTTTAAGAACAGAAAATGTGGGTGATTACAATGTTGTTATTAAGGATGCAGTTGTAACAGCAAAGACAGTTGGTCAACAGGTATGCCATAATCAGACAGGAATTGAAATTTATAACGGAAATCTTGTCCTAGACGGAAGTGGTTCCTTGATCGGTGAATCAACCGGTGGCGTAACTATCAGCAGGGGTATTCAAGTCTATGGCGGCGGAATAAGCATAAAGGCAGGTAGTAGTGGAAGTATTACAGGAAAGGCTGATGAAGTACTTGGTTTGGATTCAGGCCCCACAGCATATGGAATCTATTGCGATACTCTTGACATAGAACAAAACTGTACGGCTACAGTATTAGGATATGCTATACCAAGTACAGATGGCTTCAGCGAAAATGCCGGAATATTCATTAACTGTAATAATTCCAGAGCGGGACGAATTCAAAGTGGAAGAGTAACAGGAAAGGTAGAATTAAATGAAGAACATAATCCGAGATTAAGAGGGATATGGATAGTTAATGGGGTTTTTGAGATTGATGGTGGAATTGTAGAAACCATTGGTGCGGGTGTACTTTCCAGTGGAGCAAACTGTAAGGTAATCATTCGGGGAGGCCAATCGACGTTTGATGGTGGGGGGACTAACGGAATTGGTTTTACCGGGTACACTGGCGGAAGTAATATAAACATGGCAAATCTTTGCGTGTTTGGAGGAAGCCTTACCGTCAAAGGAAGGTTAAAAGCATTAACGAACTGCGTACTTGATGGCAGCATCATTAAATCTTCAAATAACTACAATGGTTCGGGAACTATATATTTGGATGGCTGCTGTGTAAATGGCAATAATGCAAGCTATAAATATCTATTTTGTAAGTCGGGTACTGCGGTGGCGACCGGGATTGGCAATAAGGCAATCGAACAGGTTTACACAAACACTGCGATTTCGACAAGTGTGTCAGATACGTTTGACGGGAAAAATCCCGGGGAGTTTCGTTACCTCGTAGGCGGAGCGGCAACGGTATCCGGCACGTCTCATTCCACAACGGTTTCGAATTTCGCGGTAAATTCCACCACCGGCGATGTCACGGCGACCTTGAGTAACATGCATATCGGTGATGTGGTGACACTGCCCGTATCGGTTCGGTCGGAGAACTATGCTCCTTTTATTCGAAACGTGGTGGTTACCATCGTAGGAACGCCCATCTCCGGTGCGACGATCAACTTGGGAACCCAGAATGTGTATAACGGTTCTTCGCAGAATGTGGTGATCACAAGCGTGCAGATTGGGGATACCCCTGTGACATATACGATCACCTCTGGTGGAACTGCAACCAATGTAGGGAATAATACTCTGACCATTACCGGAACAGGGAATTATTCCGGAACAAGGACTGCGACCTGGTCCCTGCAGAAGGCAACGCCGACAGTAAGTGATTTTAACAACATCACTGCAACCACCAATCGCTCCTACACAGGATCCGCTCAGTCGGTCACGGCACCTGCATTAAAGAGTGGCCGCAACGGCGCCGGCGCAGTCACCGTATACTACACCGGAACAGCCGGAACGAGTTATACAAAATCCGCGACCGCACCGACAGGTTCAGGTACCTATTCTGTTACCTTCGATGTGGCGAACGGAACAAATTATAATGCAGTTTCAAATCTGGCCTACGGAACCCTGACGATTGCCCCCGTGGCCTATACCGGAACGACCTCTGTGGCAAGAGATGTAAGAGCGGAGAGAGCGCAGCAGAACCTGACGGTAACTCTTCCTGCACTGCCCGAGGGCGGCGCATACGGCGTACCCGTCTTTACCAATGATTTTGTCACGGCAGCAAGCGTTAATGGAACGACCCTGACCTTCTCCGTATCCGCAAAGACTGCCAATACCGCAGCCTTCGTTACGATCCCTGTGACGGGCTGCAGAAACTACAACAATTACAACGTGACAGTGAATGTCACCGCCAGAGCACTGGGCAATGCCGGCGTCAGCATCACCGAGGGGAATAAGAGCCTGACCTATGGCACTACCGGCTTTGCATTCCACGGAACTGTTACAAATCCCGGCGGAGGCACCGGCACCTGGACTTGGTCGAGTTCTGACACGTCTGTCGCAACTGTAGGGGCCACTACCGGTGTCATCACCATCGCAAAGGTGGGTACTACCACCATCAAGGCAGTCTATGAGTCCGAAACCACGAGAGGCGAAGCAACCGTGACGCTGACCGTGACCAAGGCAGCACCCACCGTGACCGCACCGACGGCACGGACCGGACTGGTTGCAAACGGCTCTGCGCAGGCGCTGGTAAATGCAGGCTCCGCTACCGGCGGTACCCTGAAGTATGCACTGGGCAACGAAAGCGCCGCAACGGGCAATTACGATACGGCGATTCCGACAGGAACGTCTGCAGGCACTTACTGCGTATGGTACAAGGTCTTCGGAGATACCAACCACAGCGACAGCGCGGCAGCAAAGGTGACCGTATCCATCGCAGCACCGGCGCCTGCTCCCGACCCGACGCCGGATCCCACCCCGGATCCTACGCCTGACCCGACTCCCGATCCTACCCCGGATCCTGATGATGACTGGATCGATGACGGGACTGTCAGCAGCTTCGTGACCCGTCTGTATCATGTCTTCCTGGACCGTAAGCCTGAGCAGGAGGAGGTAGACGGCTGGACCGATCAGATCGTGGGTGGATCCCTTACCGCAGGACAGGCGGCTGCAGGATTTATCTTCAGTCCCGAGTTTATTGATCGGAACATGTGTAACTCCCACTTCCTGGATTACCTGTATCTCGGCCTCTTTAACAGAGCAGCAGATGATGACGGGAAAAACGGCTGGACCTTCCTTATCGACGAAGGATACTCCAGAGAGATGGTGGTGCAGGGCTTCCTCACCAGCCCCGAATTCTTCAATCTGTGTGAGACTTATGATGTGAATCCCGGCACGGGGCTTGCAAATGTCCCTGCTCTGGGTACCATCCAGACCGACCACTGCACCATCGCAGGATGCCCGAACGATGCACCTGTGAAGATTCTGGTCATTGGCCTGTATGACACTGTCTTCCAGCGCGTGCCCGAGCAGGAGGAGGTGGACTTCTGGGTAACCCTGATGTCCATCCACAGACCTGATGTCACCGCGAGAGTCATGGTGAACAGCTTCCTGAACGGTGAGGAGTATGCAAACCTGAACCGGAACAACGGTGATTACATCCGCGACCTGTATCACGCAATCTTTAACCGTGATGCGGACGAAGGTGGATTCAACGACTGGCTGAACCGCCTGGAGAATGAAGGCTGGACCAGAGAACAGGTGCTCAACGGCTTCACCGGATCTCCCGAGTTTATTGATCAGTGCCACCATGCCGGCATCGAGATCGGCGGAGAGATCTAAGTCGTATCATCGGATATCTCTGAAAGAAACGAAACAAAAGAGGGCGGCCGAAATGCTGCCCCCAAAAGAAAAAAATCCCCCGGATGTCGGTATGAAACCGATGTCCGGGGGATCTGTTTTTCCTGCGATAATTACTTTCCGGAATATTTCTCTTCGCAATACTTGCAGCGGTAGATCTCTTTCTCCTCATCCGCCAGTACGAAGATGTGGGGCAGCCCCTGCTCGATGGAAGTGATGCATCTGGGGTTGTGGCAGCGGATGACGTTCTTTACCTCCTTAGGAAGGGAGAGGACGCGCTTTTCCACGATCTCGCCGTTCTTGATGACATTGATGGTGATGTTGTGATCGATGAAAGCCAGGACGTCCAGGTCCAGGGTCTCGATGTCACATTCCACCTTCAGGATGTCCTTCTTTCCCATGATCTTGCTCCGGGCATTCTTGATGATGGCCACGGTGCAGTCCATTTTATCCAGGCCTAAGTGCTCGTAGATATCCATGCTCTTACCTGCCTGGATATGGTCCAGCACAAAGCCTTCTTCAATCTTTCCTACATTCAACATATAGAGATTCCTCCGTTATTCCGATGGTTCATTTCGAATAGTGTCCTACGTTGCGGTCAGACCTCAATCTCCAGCAGTGTGAGGATCAGTGCCATTCTCACATACACGCCGTACTGTGCCTGCTTGAAGTAAGCGGCTCTGGGATCCTCGTCCACCTCCACAGAGATCTCGTTGACTCTGGGAAGGGGATGGAGCACGATGAGGTCTTCCTTGGCCAGGCCCAGCTTGTTTTTGTCCAGGATGTAGAAATCCTTCAGTCTGACGTAGTCTTCCTCGTTGAAGAAGCGCTCCTTCTGGACTCTGGTCATATAGAGCATATCCAGATCCGCGATCACATCCTCCAGGCGGATGGTCTCTTCGTAGGGGATATTTTTCTCACGGAGCATCTCCATCACATAATCCGGAACCCGCAGCTCTTGAGGGGAGATAAAGACGAAGCGGATGTCATCGTAGCGGGAGAGGGCATTGATGAGGGAGTGGACGGTGCGGCCGAACTTCAGGTCACCGCAGAGGCCGATGGTGTAGCCTCCCAGGGATCCGTGTAGGGACCGGATGGTCATGAGGTCCGTCAGGGTCTGGGTGGGATGCTGGTGACCGCCGTCTCCGGCATTGATCACGGGGATCAGGGATCTGCTTGCCGCCACCATGGGAGCACCTTCCTTGGGATGGCGCATGGCACAGATGTCAGCGTAGCAGGAGATGACCCGGATGGTGTCCGAGACGCTTTCGCCCTTGGCAGCGGAGGAGGAGTTGGCATCGGAAAATCCGATGACTCTTCCGCCCAGTCTGGTCATGGCAGACTCGAAGGAGAGTCTGGTGCGGGTGCTGGGCTCGTAGAAGCAGGTGGCCAGGATCTTACCCTCGCAGGCGTGAGCAAAATGTGCGGGATCCGCTTCGATCCTTGCTGCCAGATCAAAGAGCCTGTCAAGCTCTTCCGTGGAAAAATCCAGGGGACTCATCAAATGTCGCATAGTTCATTCCTCTTTCTCTTTATAGACTTGCGTGAAAAGAGCCGAAGAAAAAATCTTCGGCTCTAAACATTAACGATAGGAAAGGAGATCCTCCACACTCTTACGGGGAGGAGCAACGGGATCTTCGGTGTAATAGCCAATGGGGATCAGGGAAACAAGCTTCTGGCCTTCGGGAACACCGATGACCTCAGCAGCATTGTCATCATATAAACCAAGGATGACGCTTCCGACACCTGCGTCATATGCTGCCAGGACAAATGCCTCGGAAGCGATGCCGGTATCGTAATACTGCCAACGATCCTCCAGAGGAGTGGAATAGGAACCATCTCTCTCATAACCGCTTCTGCCGGAAATGAAAGTGACAGCCACCACTGCGGAGGCGCTTCTCATAATGTCGCCGTTCTTCGCCCAGATGGTAGTGCATTCTGCCAGGCGGTCCTTTGCTTCCCCTTCCAGAACGATGTAGCGGGTGATCTGGGTGTTTTTCCAGCTGGGAGCGAAAGCAGCAGCGGCAACGATGGATTCGATGGTCTCGTGAGAAACCTTACGGGTCTCGTCAAAGCTGCGGATGCTTCTGCGGTTCTTGATACAGGAAATAACGTCCATAGTAAATCCCTCCACGATTCATATTAAACGGGCTTTACGGTTCCTGTATGACTATACCATTTTTTCCTCCTGCTTTCAACGGCGACGGAACCCCCGAAAACAGGGAAGGGGGAAATGGGACGGTTGAGAAAACGCGGGCTTCGGAGTATAATATTTTCCATGAAATTCATCAAAAAAATTATCATGTTCCTTCTGGTGCTGGTCCTGGCAGCGTGCGTGGGAGTGCTGGTCTGTGCCATGAACCCGCAGCTGACCGAGTCTCTGGCCACCATGCTCTACGGCAACGGCACCGTGGAAGGAATCCTGAGCAAACTGAATAAAGAGGAAGAGCCGAAGGAAAACGACCTCACCACCGTGGTGCTGGCGGATCTGACCTATGTGCTGACGGGGGAGGTGGATTCCGTTCCCGAGAATGTGGCGGATCTGAACGGGTATACCCCGGTTTTCGGCAGCGAAGACCTCATCGGAGAGCAGGAAGCGTCCATTTCCCTCAGCGATGTGGGAGAGGGCGATACCGGTGAAAATCTCACTTTTGACGAGACCATTTATCCCTACTATGGGATGCTGGATGAGAACAGTAAGCGGATCTACCGGCAGATCTATGCCAATGCCTGCAATGTGACACCGGCATTTACTCCCGTCGCCGCCATTTCCGTGACGAAGCTCCAGGACTGCTTTGAGGCAGTGATGAACGATCATCCGGAGCTCTTTTACATGGAGTCCTCCTATACGGTGAAGTACCTGGAGGGCGGTAATATTGTGGAGGTAGACCTCCTGTATTACGATCTGGCGGACAACCTGGAGGAAGCAAAAGAGAGCTTTGAGACAGCAGCGGATAACATCGTCTCTGCGGCCCGTACCCTTGATGAGCCCTATTTCCGGGAGAAGCTGGTACATGACGCCCTGATCAGTCTGGTAAGTTATCGGGAGTCTGCAAAATACAACCAGAGTGCCTACAGTGCCCTGGTGAATCACGAGACCGTCTGTGCAGGCTATTCCAGAGCCTTCCAGTACTGTATGCAGCAGCTGGGGATCCCCACCTATTACTGCACCGGCAGGACCACCGAGAGCCATGCCTGGGACATCGTGAAGCTGGATGGAGATTATTACAATGTGGACGTGACCTGGGATGACACGGATCCTTCCACGTATGTGTATTTCAACCGCACGGATGCGGACTATGCCGGCAATCATGTGCGCACCAGTCTCTCCGTGAACCTGCCTGCATGTCTGGGCACGAAATATCGTGGGCTGGAGGACGGCACGGCCGAGGTGGAAGTGGCGGATGACGGCACCATAAGACCTCAGATTGAGGATTATTCCTTCTACATCAACGACGATCCCTTTACGCCTCTGCGTTATCCGGACCATTACCCCAACGGAGAGTATCAGGATATGACGGACCGGGATTCTCAGGTGGCAGACGGCGGCAACGGTGGAAGCGGTAACGGAAATGGCGGTGGCGGCAGCTCGGGTAACGGTTCCGGCAGCGGTGGCGGCAGCTCGGGTAACGGCTCCGGCAATGGTTCCGGCGGCTCAGGTAACTCGGGTACGGGCTCCGATGAAGATTCCGAATCCTCCGGGCCTACCCTGGAAGAAACCTTAAGCTCCCTTGGCCTTACTGTGGATGGCGTGGAATGGACCATGAACGAATACTATGCGGACTGCCTGTCCAAACTGGTGGCCGCAGGTGCGGGACAGCAGCATTTCAGCAATGTGGTGCCTGCAGCCCTGCTTTCCAGGATCGAGTCGGAGTACGGAACCGGCGCCTATGAGACGGGCTATGTGAACTCTGCACTGACCACCCTGGGAATGGATCACTTCTCCATTCTGCTGGAGGTGCAGAACCTGGGTTCCGGCTATTACAGGCTGTATCACAATGTAACGACATGGCAGGAGTAAAAAATACCTCGAACCGTTTGGTTCGAGGTATTTTTTAGTGTTTTTTCAAATATTCCGTTCCCACCTTTTTGATGGCTTCGAAGCTCTGCTCCGAAAGGTCATGCTCCACACGGCAGGCATCTTCCTGTGCCACCTCCGGATCTACACCCAGAGCGGTGAGGAGAGAGGTCAGGAACTTGTGCCTCTCGTAGATCATCTCGGCAATCCTGCGGCCGGAATCCGTCAGATAGATGTATCCTTCGTCCGTGACGGTGATATGATCCTTTTCACGCAGGTTGCGCATGGCAACGCTGACACTGGATTTTTTATAGCCCAGCTCGTTGGCAATATCAACGGAACGCACAACAGGCTTTTTCTCCTGAATGATCAGGATGGACTCCAGATAATCTTCGGCGGAAGCTGTCTCCACATTTCCCCGCATTTTGTAACCTCCTGACAGGTAACGGATTCAAAGGGTAGATATCTCTAACCACTATAGCACAGCTTAATATTTTTTCCAACATCCCGGTTTAAAGAGGATCAGGATGGGGAAGAGCTCCAGACGGCCTGCCAGCATATCCAGCATCAGGACGAATTTAGAGAAGATACTGAAGCCGTTGTAATTGCAGGTAGGACCCACCAGACCCAGGCCGGGGCCGATGTTGTTTAAGGTTGCGGCCACGGCAGTGAAATTGGTGGTGAAATCGAAATTATCGATGGAGACCGCCAGGGTGGAGAGCATGAACAGGATAAAGTAGGCGCCCAGGAATGCTCCCGTATTGCGGATGGTCTCATCTCCCAGAACATGACCGTCCATGCGCAGGACCTTTACCTGTCTGGGATGCACCATGCCGGACAGCTCCTTCCACAGCTCCTTAAAGTAGATCAGGATCCGGGATACCTTCATTCCGCCTGCGGTGGAGCCGGAGCAGGCGCCGATGAACATGAGGGCCACCAGGATGGATTTGGAGAAGGAAGGCCACAGATCGAAGTCCGCAGTGGAATATCCCGTGGTGGTGATGATAGAGGACACCTGGAAAAAGGATGCCCGGAGTCCCTCACCGAAGGTGGGATAGAATCCGCGGATGTTCAGTGCGATCACGAGAGTCGCTGCCACGACCAGTGTCAGGTAGAGCCGAATTTCCTCGATGGCAAAAGCGTTCTTTAGCTGACGGCGGATGATGTAGAAATACGCCGAATAGTTGATGCCGGCCATTACCATGAAGACTCCGATGGCCCACTGGGCTGCGGCGCTGTAGGAGCCGACGGAGGTGTTCAGAATTCCGTATCCGCCGGTGCCAACGGTACCGAAACTGATACAGATGGCATCGAAGGGATTCAATCCGCAGACGATGTATACGATGGTTGACAGCAGTGTCAGGAAGATATAGATCTGGTAGAGGATCTTTGCCGTATCCTGCACTCTGGGCACCAGCTTGCCCACGGAGGGGCCGGTGCTTTCCGCACGCATGAGGTTTAAGGTGGAGCCTCCCATGAGAGGCAGGACGGACATGATGAAGACGAATACGCCCATGCCGCCGATCCAGTGGGTAAAGGACCGCCAGAACAGCACGCCTTTGGGCAGATGCTCGATTTCCGTCAGGATGGTGGAGCCGGTGGTGGTAAAGCCGCTGACCGTTTCAAAGTACGCGTCCACCAAATTGGGGATGGCCCCGGCAAACACCATGGGCAGCGCGCCGAAGAAGGAAAGGATCACCCAGCTCAG
>JAEEGH010002033.1_pt1 | contig 55864 bp, 50 predicted proteins | sample 9134181 | NCBI WGS metagenome assembly JAEEGH01 (sample SAMN16246544, study PRJNA631951) | gut metagenome | biome: gut microbiome; feature: rumen; material: DP-attached | host: Bos | place: Iran: Karaj | collected 2018-10 | reverse complement strand
AATTAGAAAGATTGCAGTAAATGTAAAGCCTTTCATGGGTAGATTCTCTGGTGAAAATATACACATCACTTGGTGAGGCTACTCTTCTATAATTTCCATCCTGTAGTGCCTCTGAATTCTTTCGGAATTCTATCATACTCTTGTAGAAGTTTAAGATGCTATTATCATCTCTAAGCTCTGTCTCAACATTAATAAATGATTTATTAGCATTGATTTTTAACCAAGGTGTACCTGTGGTAAAACCTGCATTATCGCTTGCATCCCATTGCACGGGAGTTCTAGCATTGTCCCTAGTGGTCTGAAGAATTAATTTGCGTCGAATAGAGTGGATCAATAACATCTTTTTCAATGATTGATTAATGTTATATGATTCTACGTCTTTTAGTTCCCTAAGGCCTTTAAAATCGCCATTTGTCATGCCAATTTCCTCACCTTCATATATAAAAGGAACTCCTCGAAGGCTAAGATTTAAACCACATAAAAGCTTTGCACTTTTCTCCCAGTATTTGCCAACGTTTCCAAAGTGATTTATAGAACGAACCTGATCATGGTTTTCCAAATAATTCGCTGGAACCTCTAAAGCATTCTGCCATTTATCAAGAACTCTAATAAGCTTACTTGGTTTATAGCCTTTTTTAAACCATTTTATTCCGTAGTTATCTACATCCATGTGCTCAAAGAAGAACACAGCATCAAGCTCTTTACGATTTTCATCACTAAGAAGCTTTGCATCATCAGGAGTCACAAAAACAGTTTCACCAACTATAAATGTCTTGTATTTGCTCCACACTTCCTCGTTGAAACGCTTTAATAATTCATGGCATCCATCAGTGTTTAGATAGTGTTCCCTACCTGTTAAAGCAAAACGTTTTTTGCCATTCTCCAAAGATTCTTTATATATAATATTTATTACATCACATCTAAATCCAGCTACCCCTTTGTCTAGCCAAAAGCGCATAATATCTGTGATTTCATCAAATACTTCAGGATTTTGCCAATTTAAATCCGGTTGTTTTTTACTAAAAAGGTGTAAGTAATAATCACCCTTTTCAGTTTTAGACCACGCACGGCCCCCAAAGAAAGAGCCCCAGTTATTTGGATAGCTGCTTCCTACACCCTCTCTAAAATAATAGTAGTTTCTATATTTATCATCTCCTGCCAAAGCCTTTTGAAACCATTCGTGCTCATCAGAAGTATGATTAATAACCAAATCCATTATGATTTTTATCCCAAGTCTTTTGGCTCTACTAATAAGCCTTTCCATATCTTCCATTGTGCCAAATTCGGGATTAATGTCTTTGTAATCAGAAATGTCATAGCCATTATCATAGCCTGGACTTCGATAAACTGGGCTAAGCCAAATGGCATCAATTCCCAATTCTTTTAGATAATGCAATTTAGAAATAATGCCCGGAATATCCCCTATTCCATCGCCATTACTGTCACAAAATGAGCGTGGATATATTTGATAAACTATAGCATTTTTCCACCATTTTTTTGTACTAGTTGAAGCCATAACTATCCCCCATAGCATTGTGTGTGTTAGATTAATAATAACTAAGTTGACACATTTTTTCAATGATTTATTCACAATTTACACACAAATACGGATGAGTTGCGCGATAATTCAAAATATATTTTACAATATTAAAAAAACGGCAGGCTTATGCGCCTACCGTTATAAATCTATGCAAGTTTTGCATCTACTATTTTGTTAATAACATCATGATCTTATTAGATCTTGCAACAAACTCTGTCATAGCTTCTGGTGAAAGTGGTGCATTTGCAATCTTTGCTAAATCGTAAAGCTGAGCTGCAAATGTAGGTACATTCTCTGAATCCTTGTTATTAAGGATGTACTTAACTAAGTCATTGTTTGCATTAAGTACAAGTGTCTCAGAAGCTGAGCCAAACATACTCATATCCATGCCGCCCATAGCGTACATTTTCATCATATCCTGCATACGACGGCTCTCTTCTGATACTGTAAGCATAGAAGAAAGATCTTTATTCTTGAACTTTTCTACCTTAACTTCAAGACCTTCGTTGTTAAGAGCCTTGCGGAACACCTCTGTTAATGTTTCTGTCTCATTCTTAAGCTCGTCTTCTGATGTTTCCTCAACCATAGAATCTGTAACATCAGCATCGATTCTGCAGAACTTGTAGTTCTCATTTCTCTGCTCAAGCTGAGTAATAAATGATGTATCAATTGCATGATCAAGGATTACAGCATTCATGCCCTGCTCTTTGAACATATTGATGTACTGGCCCTGCTGTGCTACATCTGTTACGTAGTAAACAGTCTTTCTTGTATCCTCTGGCTCTTTATTATCATCAGCATCCTTTGTTTCATCAACAACTTCAGCATCTACCTTTTCGCCATTTTCATCAGTAGCTTTTTCCTCTTCCTTAACAAGTAGCTCTGGGAGAGTGATGTATTTATCATTGATATCCTTGAATAAGATGTAATCATTCATCTTATCACAGAACTTGTTATCCTTTAAGCAACCAAACTTGATGAATGGAGCAATATCATCCCAATATTTCTCATAAGATTCTTTTTCTGTTTTGCACATACCAGTAAGCTTGTCAGCAACCTTTTTAGTAATGTACTCAGAAATCTTTGTAACAAATCCATCATTCTGAAGCGCAGAACGTGATACATTAAGTGGAAGATCTGGGCAATCAATAACACCCTTTAAGAGCATTAAGAACTCTGGAATAACTTCCTTGATGTTATCTGCGATGAATACCTGATTGTTGTAAAGCTTGATTGTGCCTTCGATTGAATCATACTCTGTGTTAATCTTAGGGAAGTATAAAATACCCTTGAGATTAAATGGATAATCCATATTAAGATGAATCCAGAAAAGTGGCTCCTTATAATCGTGGAATACATCACGATAAAATGCCTTGTATTCATCCTCTGTGCACTCTGATGGAGACTTTGTCCAGAGTGGATGTGTCTCATTAAGTGCAACTGGGCGCTTAACGATTTTAAGCTTATCCTTTGCAGGTGAAACCTCTACCTGTTCTTTTTCTCCATTTTCATTTTCTTTTTCTTCGAACTTAGCATCCTCATGGATTTCTTCAATGACTTTATCTGTATCAAGCTTGTCAGCTGCATCGATTGTCTCGTACTCTTCTGGAGCATCCTTCTTTGAAAGGAAAATCTCTGTAGGCATAAATGAGCAGTACTTTTCGATGACTTCGCGAGCTCTATATTCATTAGCAAACTCGAGGCAATCTTCGTTTAAGAATAATGTGATTTTAGTACCTACCTGGTCCCAATCACCATCGCCCATTTCGAATTCTGTGCCGCCATCGCATTCCCAATGAACTGGTGTAGCTCCTTCCTTATATGAAAGTGTATCGATGTGTACTTCATCAGCCACCATAAATGCTGAGTAGAAACCAAGACCGAAGTGACCAATAATCTGATCTGAATCAGCCTTATCCTTATATTTCTCAAGGAAATCTGTAGCACCAGAGAAAGCGATCTGATTTATGTATTCATCAACCTCATCAGATGTCATACCAAGACCATTATCGATAAATGTAAGTGTCTTGTCCTCAGGGCTTACGATAACCTGAATCTTTGCCTTATAATCAAGAGGAAGTGAGTACTCACCCATCATATCAAGCTTTTTAAGCTTTGTGATAGCATCACATCCGTTTGAAATAAGCTCTCTATAAAAAATGTCGTGATCTGAGTATAACCACTTCTTAATCACTGGAAAAATATTTTCACTTGTAATTGATAAACTACCTTTTTTGTTACCCATTTCAATCACTCCTTTGTTTATTCACTAATGAGTATGATAATACTACGAAAATTCAAAGTCAATAAAAAATTAGCACTCATATACAATGAGTGCTAATAGTATAGTTTTTTATCAAATCAAGTAGTCCTTCATAGGAAGAAATCTCTGCTACCGAGATGTTATCATACCTGGCTGCTATGGCACGTTTACATGCATTTCCTATTGCAAAAATGTGCTGTGGCATCTTATCTCCTAAAACTTCAGCTCCAAACAATGCATTACTGGCGCTAGTAAACACTGCACCATCATAGGATGATATTTCTTCTAAGTCACTATCAGTAATAGATACTTCAAGCTTTTCGTTTTTATATACTGGAATCTTGTTTAATGGAATTCTATTATCAAGATTTGCCTCGAAATCCTCTGACATATTTGAAGCGCACAGCCAGTATACTTTACCACCACTTACAATCTTTTCGCTAATTTTCAGAGCCAAATCTTTACCATTTTGTGCTTCTGATATCACATCTGCTCTCACCCCAAAAGATTCTAGAGCCGACGCAGTTTTTGCCCCTATGGCAGCTATTTTAACAGGACCAATACTTCTGATGTCTTTTTGGCAAACCTCATATAAGTTATAAAAAAAGGCCTTTACACCATTTGCACTAGTAAACACAATGTAATCACTTGGCTCAGTTAATTCTAAGAAACCAAGATCAATTTCTAATGGAACAATCTTTCCACTATCAACAGTGTAAACTTCAGCGCCTAATTGTATCAACTGATTTTCCAAATTATTAGTTTTCTCATATGAAAACTTCTCACCGAAACCGTAATTAAATCCTATAATCTTTGGAAGAAAATACCTTTTGCCAAATAATGGACGCCTTTCAAATAAAGACAGTCTATCTGACATAGTAACCACATCTCCCACCACAATTATAGATGGGGAAACAAGATTAGCCTTTTCAACCAAATCCGATATATCAGCTAAAGTCCCCACACATTTCTTTTGCCTATTAGTGGTAGCATTAGAAATAACTGCCGCTGGAGTCTTTGGAGAACGGCCGGCATTTATTAGCCCTTCTGCTATTTCACTAACATGTGATAACCCCATCAAAAATACAAGGGTCACATCCTCCTCAAGGAGCTGACTATAATCAATATCAGCAGCCTCATCTTTTCTACTGTGAGCCGTTATAACCTGAAAGCCTTTTGCCAATCCTCTATGTGTAATTGGAATGCCTGCTGCAGAAAGAGCTGCTATAGGTGATGTCACACCAGAAACCACCTCTACATTTACACCTCTTTCAAGAAGATATAATGCTTCTTCTCCGCCTCTTCCAAATACATAACTATCGCCCCCTTTTAGGCGAACCACCAGGTTGTACTCTTTAGACTTTTCATAGAGAAGTTCATTTATATTTTCCTGTTTCATGGTGTGATTATGATTTTCTTTTCCAACAAAAATCTTCTCACATCCATCAGGTGTCATTTCCAAAAACTTTTTATTTAGAAGTCTATCGTAAATAACACAATCAGCTCTTTTTAAATATTCTGCTCCCTTTAAAGTGAGCAGGCCCCACTCACCTGGACCTGCTCCAACTAAAACTACTTTGTTTAGTTCTGACATACTAATCCTCCAGCTGTTTTCGAATATTCAAAACAGCCTTATCAATCATTTCTTCTGTAGCTTTTTCTCCTGACACAACAGTCTTTGCAATTTTGCTTCCATCCTCTGTTCCAAACAAAGCCCTAAGCTCATAGCCTTTATCTGTAACACATGCATATGCTCCTATTGGTAAATGGCAATCACCACCAATTTTCTTTAGGAAGCCTCGCTCCAAGTAAGTGATATTACGAATTTGCTCATCTGAAAAGGAGTTGACCATAGCAAGAAGTTTCTCATTATCTGCTTTTAGTTCAATAGCTAATGTGCCTTGAGCTGGCGCTGGAATCATATCTGAAATACTTACATACTGAGATATTTCCGATTCCAAACCTAAACGTTTTAATCCTGCTGCTGCAAGTACAATTCCATCAAGCTTTGTTCCGTCAGGAAGTCCCTCTCTAAGCTTTCTAATTCTAGTATCTATATTTCCTCTTATTGGGAAAACATTGATATCTGGCCTAAGTGAAAGGAGTTGATAAGAACGACGCTTGCTACCTGTTGCAACATTGGCCCCTTTTGGTAGGTCGTCCAAAGATTTAGCATCATTCAGAATCAATACATCTCTTGCATCCTCCCTGTCCCAAGGGTCTGCAAAAATAAGACCATCCTTTAAAGTATCTGGCATATCCTTCATAGAATGAACTGCCAGCTGAATCTCTCCAGATAAAAGAGCCTTTTCAATCTCATCTGTAAAAATCCCCTTGGAGCCCAATGCATCCAAGGGTCTATTTTGATCCAAATCTCCTGTTGTTTTGATTACTACTAATTCATAATCATTTTCAGGAAATCTTTCTTTTAATTTTTCTAATACATAATTCGCTTGGGCCAAGGCTAACTTTGAACCGCGAGTTCCAATTTTAATAATCATCAATTAATCCTAGTAATAATATTCCTCTGAATAGATTCGCAAATCCTCTTTACTTACTTGCCCATACTCAATATGAAAACTGTTTAAAACAGGATTGTTTGCCATTAAAGAAAGAATCATATAGCTAGCCTTTGAATCGTAGGCCAACTTTATATCTTCCAAAGAAGGTCTTGATGGCGATTCTGGATGAGAATGCCAATTGCCTAGAGGCTTTAATCCAAGTGTTCTCATATCCTTGATTGCAGCCATTTGATCCTTAGGATCAAGTGTAAAATGATCATTTGCGTGGTCAATGTTCTCTAAGTAGTATACCTTTTCTATAGTAAATCCGCCATCTGTTTCTTTACCTGCAATCAAACCACAAGCTTCCTCTGGCAAATGATTTTTTGCATATTCTACCAACTCATCGTAAATACGATAATTCAGTCTAATTATTTTCATTTTTAACCTCAAATCTACCAGCTGTTTCTTCGCATACTTCCTGCTCATAATCAATAAGCTCTGTAATTGTTGGATTAGCTCCGCAAACAGGACATTTGCTAGTATCATGTGGCAGCTTGATTTTTCTAAAATCTTGATTTACTGCATCATATGTTAGAAGCTTTCCTGTTAATAATTCACCAACACCAACAATATATTTGATTGCTTCCATTGCCTGAAGCGAGCCAATCACACCACCCATTGCGCCGATAACTCCCGCCTGCTTGCAGGTTGGTACTGCATCCTTTGGAGGTGGATTTTTGAAGACACATCTATAACATGGGCCTTCCCCTGGAACATAGGTCATAAGCTGCCCCTTAAAACGAATGATGCCAGCATGACTAAATGGTTTCTTTTCCATAACACATGCATCATTTATAAGAAACTTTGCAGGGAAATTGTCTGTGCCGTCAATTATAAAATCGTATTCACGAATTAGTTCTCGAATGTTTGTTGAATCCACAAACTTATGATAAGTCTTTACTTCAACATCAGGATTCATAGCATTCATGGTTTCTTTGGCAGATTTAACCTTTGGCTTGCCAATATCTGCAGTGCTATGAATTATCTGTCGCTGAAGATTAGATAAGTCAACCTCATCCGCATCTACAATACCAATTTTACCTACACCTGCTGCTGCAAGATACATGGCTGCTGGTGCACCCAGACCACCTGCACCGATAATTAGAACACTGGCATTTAAAAGCTTCTTTTGCCCCTTGGCACCTACTTCTTTAAGGATGATGTGGCGACTATAGCGTTCAATCTGTTCATCTGTCATTGCCATTAACAGCCACCTCCCATGAAGTAAAGAAACTCGACAGAATCTCCCTCCTTTAAAACAGTAGACTCTTTCTCCTCTGTAGGGACAAATTCATCATTGATTGAGACTGTAACATACTGTGGAGTTTCCACATCCTCAATTTCAATAAGCTCTGGTAATGTCAAACCATCCTTATATTCTTTCTTTTCGCCTGCAACTGTGATTGTCATTTCATTATCCTCCAATAAATTAAATATAGTCTTCTAACCATTCAACTAGCTCATCGTACTCTCTTGGACCTACCTGTTTGCCAACAGCCTTTCCCTCTTTAAAAAGAATAAGGGTAGGATTCGCCTTAATTTCATACTCTTCAACAAGCTTTGTATCATAGTTTGTATTAACCTTGAACACATTAAGCTTGCCCTCGTACTCCTCTTCAATATCACAAAGAGTTGGAGCCAACTTTTTGCATGTAATGCATGAATCAGAATAAAAATCCACTACAACTGGCACATCGCTATCAAGTACCTTTGAATCAAAATCATCTGTATATATTCTTGTAGCCATACTTACTCCTCCACTTTTCTTACAAACAATGTATATGTTCCATCCTCATTATCATTAAGCTTTAAAATCTGATGTCCATCCTCTTTAAATGAACGAGGAACGTTTTGTACTGGCTCGCCATCATTCATGCGGACAGCCAAAATCTGACCATCGTCAAGCTCTTCGATTGCTACCTTGGCAGTAACAAAAGTCAAAGGACAAACCTTATCTGTGATATCTACCGCCTCATCATATTCTAATAATTCACTCATACTAAACCTCCAATCCGGCAGTTACGGCTACTGCCTCATCTAATAATTTAGTTACCCCTGATATGCTTTATCCAGCACCTCGCGTAAGCCTTCGTCGCCGAGGCGAGTGAGGGTTGCACGGAAACGTTCTGATGGTTTTGCGTTAGCTTCGAAGTAGTCGATGGCTGCGTCTGTTACTCTAAAAAGAGTCTCCTTGTCGCGGATGATTGGAACCAATTCCTCTGCCTTATATATTTTGTTACCAAATGTTCCACCGAAGGAAACAATATATCCTGGTGTGCCTACCCATGCATCTGTAGGACAACTCTTTACGCAACGCGCGCAGTGATTACACTTTGCATTGTCGATTTCAACCTTGCCGTCCTTCATAGTAAGTGCACCTTCTCGGCAAGCCTTTACGCAAACGCCACAGGAAATACAAGCATCTTCCTTGTATTCTACAGTCATGCCGCCCTTTACACCTACATCATTTTCCTCTGCCTTAAGACAGTTGTTTTGGCATCCAGTTACGCCAAACTTAAACTTGTGAGGTAACTCTCTACCAAAGTATCTGTCATTAAGCTCCTGCGCCAATGTGTACGTATCTATACATCCACTTGGACAGATTTCAGAACCCTGACACGCTGTGATAGTACGTACTCTTGGGCCACATACACCTGTGTATACACCACCCTCTTGTAATTCTTCCTTTACTTTTTCCAAATCATTGACATGAATAAATGGAATCTCAATACCTTGACGACTTGTCATATGTACATAACCATGTCCATATTTTTCAGCTACTTCCGCAACTGTTTTGATTGCACTTGCATCAAGATTTCCACCAACAACAGCAAGTCTTAAAGAACCATACCCTTTTTGTTTTTGACTCATGAAGCCGCCAGCCTTCAAAGCCTTGTAATCAATTTTTTCTGCCATCTCTACTCCTTTTATATTGCATTTCTGAAGTCTTCAATAAGATCTTCAACATCCTCTATACCTACGCTTATACGAATTAAATCATCATATACACCAGCATCTTCCAATTCTTTTGCAGTGCTATGCAATGAAATAGTTGATGCAGGATGAACAACCAGTGTTTTGGTATCTCCTATATTTGACAATATATAAGGGATTGTCAGGTTGTTCATGATTTCAAAGGCTCTTTCCTTGCTGCCAACTCTAATAGTAAGAATTGCGCCGTAACCTTTATCTAATATCGTATTTGCGATATCGTTCCATTTACTAGATTTAAGCCCCGGATAATTAACAATCACATCTGGATATGTTTCTTCTATCCACTTTGCAAGTAAAAATGCATTGCTGCACTGCTTTTCCATTCTAAGCCCCAGTGTCTCAAGACCGATTACATTTAAATATGCATTAAATGGAGAAAGACAGGTTCCTATATTTCTATATAGTCCGTTTCTTAATTTAGCAATATATGCCATTGGTCCGAATTTTAAATACTCTCCTAAAATAGAATATTTTTCCTTGTCCCATTTAAAACGTCCGCTATCTGTAAGCACACCACTTATAGAATTGCTGCTTCCGTTTATGTATTTTGAAGATGAATTAACAACAATATCAGCCCCATGCTCTATCGCTCGAATCAAATATGGTGTTGCAGTAGTATTATCTACTATTAGCGGTACTCCATGGGCGTGTGCTATTTCTGCCAGCCTATCAATATTAGTTACGTCCAAACAGGGATTCCCGATGGTCTCTGCAAATACCACCTTGGTACGGTCACTAAAAGCCGCCTCTATTTCATCCCAATTATTATTTTTAACATATTTGGTGTTGATTCCAAATGCTTCTATATCTCTAAATAAATCTATTGTGCCTCCGTATAAGCTGGCGCTGGATATCACTTCATCTCCTGCTTTTAGGATATTAAGAAGTGCCATTGAAAGTGCCGCCATTCCCGAAGCACATGCAACAGAAGCCATTCCGCCTTCCAGTTTTGTTATTCTTTCCTCAAAAGCTGTGATTGTAGGATTTGCCACTCGAGTGTAACAATATCCCATCTTTTTGTTTTCAAAAATCCCAGCTAAATCCTCTGCTGATTCCTGTGCGAAAGCACTACTTTGAAATATAGGAGGAAATGTTGCTCCATCAGGATGCTTTTTCACTCCCTCATGGAGAAGTCTAGTATTGAAATTCATGTAATCCCCCTCTCATTATCTTATTACCTACTAGGTTGATAGGATAATAACAGATGCTGACTTTCACTTCAATACAGCTAGTTCCTAAATAAAATTAGAACTAGCTATAAATGAAATTTATATCCATACCCCTTTTTGCCATCCCTCATCCTCTAACTGGGAGCTTATATTGTTGAACTCAAACTGCTTTAACCTTCTAAATGTCTCCTCTGACAGCTCTACATCTCCCATAGGATACATTCTATGTAAGGAAGCATACTTGCTCTCTCCTAGACGATGATATTTTAAAAGCTCATACCTGACGTTGTTCTTGCAACGGATAAAATCTGCAATACTTCCAATAGCCTCTTCTGTATCATTTACTCCCGGAATAACTGGTGTTCTAACCTGAATAGGCAAATCTGGATATGCTCTTGATATGGTATTAAAGTTATCCAGGATTACTTCGTTGCTAACACCCGTAACCTTTCTGTGCATATTGTCATCCAGCGTCTTTATATCCATCAATAAATAATCTAGTTTCCCTGCTATTTTTATGAAATCTGCAGTTGACCCAAAACCAGTAGTTTCAATTGCTGTGTTGATTCCATTTTTCTTTGCTTCTCTAAGAAGCTGATATGTAAACTTAGGCTGCATCAAAGGTTCTCCGCCGCTGATTGTTAAACCGCCTTCCTCGTCACCATAAAAGATAGAATCACGATCAATCTGCTTTATCACCTCAGAAACAGTTGTCTCATAACCTATGACATGTAGTGCCTTCGATGGGCAGACTTTATCTATAGCAGCTGCATCCTCATCATCTAAATTGTCCCAATACAGTTCATCCTCTGAAAAATATGGACTGCACTTTAGGTTTGCTCTACTGCACTCTCCACATCCTATGCACTTGTTTTTTGTCCATGCTAATTGAGGTGATGGAATTTGCGATTCAGGATTAGCACACCATTTACACCTTAAAGGACATCCCTTTTCAAAAACGACGGTCCTAATCCCCGGGCCGTCGTGAACTGAAAACCTTTGAATATTAAATATTAATCCCTTTGTTTCATTCATAACTATGCTATCTCATCATGTGCAGTTCTATTAACAACATCGTCCTGTAGATTTGGAGACAATACATTAGACATTTTATACATCCTCCTATATCTACCTACTCACTTAGTAGGTTGATAGGATAATAACAGATGCTGGATTCTACTTCAATATAGCTAGTTCCTAAATAAAATTAGAGCTAGCTATAAATCAGTTTTATAGCTAGCTCTTTACTCTTAATACTACCGTATTTACGTACTATTTTATTTATCATAATCATCTAGGAAGTGATGCTTTACTCCATCCTGCTTGTAAGCTATTACAGTAGCAAGATTTACATTCTCTACACTTCTGAAGATATTTGACTCTACGTAAGGATTAACCTTCTTTAGCTCTGCAATAAGATTTCTTGTTTCAAGACGCTTTGATGCGCTTGTACCATCTACTGAACAGCTGTCGCATGTCTCTGTGAAATGACATGCACACTGAAGGAAATGTAATCCGTTGTATCTTTGCCATGCAATAATATCATCCTGTCTAACAAGATAAAGTGGACGAATCAATTCCATGCCTTCAAAGTTTGTTGAATGAAGCTTTGGCATCATTGTCTGAATCTGAGCTCCGTAAAGCATTCCCATAAGGATTGTTTCGATAACATCGTCGTAGTGATGACCAAGGGCGATTTTGTTGCACCCTAATTCCTTTGCCTTTGAATATAAGTGGCCTCGGCGCATTCTAGCACACAAGTAGCATGGATTCTTATCAACAGTATCTACGGCATCGAAAATATCGCTTTCGTAGATAACGATTGGTATTCCCATAAGCTTTGCATTGCTCTCAATAAGGCGACGATTTACCTCGCTGTATCCAGGATCCATTACAAGGAAAGTAAGATCAAAGTTGACCTTTTGATGCCTTTGAATCTCCTGAAAAAGCTTCGCCATCAGCATGGAATCCTTACCACCTGAAATACAAACAGCGATATGGTCTCCTTCTTTTATAAGCTCATACTCCTTGCAAGCTCTGGCAAATGGAGAAAATAAGCTCTTGTGGAATTTCTTGCGAATACTCTTTTCTATTTCTGCTCTCTGTTCATTAAGCTCATCATCAGCTTCAGAATTTTGCTTATCCATCATGTATGAAAGGTAGCTGTTATATCCGCCCTTAAGGCTTACTGCATCAAATCCCTGCTCTGCTAAAACTTCTGCATCCTCTATAGAAACCTGTCCTCTGGTGCAGTACAGAATTATTTGCTTTGACCTATCTAGCTTATTTACCACGCTATCTAAATCAACTTCAAATAATTCATGGGTGATACTGATAGCATCAGGAATCATACCATACTTAAGACTTCCTTCATTTCTGGTATCAACCAGCATATATTTATCTTTATCAAGCTTTGTAAGCTGTTCAAATGTAATTTCCTTCATAAAATACCTCATTAAACAACACAAAAGCAGATGTTATAACATCTGCTTTGAAGTTCTCCTATCAAATTGATAGGCTATACTATACTATTTTCTTTTTGATGATTTGTCAATTTCTTTCAATCCATTACTTTTACAGGTATACACGTTGGACACCACAGCAATAATTACTATTATCAAAAATACAATCCAACTTTTGAAATCATTTATATTATCCATAGCACAACCTTCTCTATAAGATTATAGATTTTTGTTTTTCATCAGAAAAACAGAAATCGTAAATACCAAGAAAATAGATTCATCTATTTTCTTGTCCTGCAAAGCAGGATTCTTGCTGACAATTTCATTTTTCTGTCAGCAAGAAGTCATAGCTTTTTATCAAGCCAACTCCATAACTTATACATCGCTACACCCCAGAATAAAAATAAAACAATATGAATCCACATTGGAAAAGCTGATTTAAAATGCTCCCCATTTACATACTTTGAAAACTGCGGAATGTCAGCATAATAATATGCACCCGCGCCAAAGTCCAAACTATCAATTAGTCCAATGCCATTTGCCATAATATATAGCACTACAGCTACCACTCCTATCATAAATATTATTCCTAATATTTTCATAAGCTTTTTCAATGTAGATTTCATATTTATCATCTCCTAAAAAGTTAGTTCAATACTGGAATAGGGAAAATTTTTCCAGAAAGAAGTACATATACTGCTATAAATGTAAGAAGGATATTAAACAACTGTCCTACTATATAAAGAACCAGTGGCTTTCCTCCCCTAAACTGTTCCTTAATTTCTCTGAAGTTTGTATCTAGTCCAATGCTTGTAAATGCAAGAACAAATGCCCAGTTCTTATATTGATCAAGAACGCCATTAATGCTTGAAACAGATTCACTTCCAATTGCTGGAAGAAAAACAAAGGATGCAATAAGAGATGCTGCAAAGAAGCCCAAGATAAATTTTGGAAGTCTATACCAAATCTCTGCTGCCGAAACATTTGTTTTTCCATCTCCATTTTCCACTCTTGTAGAGAAGAAAATTGCTACCGCAAATGCGATAAATCCAATAAGAATATTCTGAATAGATTTTACAAGTACTGCTGCTGTCTGTGCTGTTTCTCCAAGTGCAGTTCCTGCTACTGTAACAGCTCCTGTTGAGTCAATTGTTCCGCCGATAAGAGCACCTCCCATAAGCTCTCCAAGGCCTGTAGCCTTTATCAAAATTGGCTCGAATACCATCATGATTACTGTAAAGATTATTGAAATTGAAACTGCAAGAGAAAGATCTGTTTTCTTTGCCTTTGATGAAGCACCTGCTGCTATTGCTGCCGATGTACCGCAAACAGATGTTGCAGTCGCAAGTGTAATAACTAATGGCTTATTGTCAATCTTTAATACCTTTGTTCCAAAAAACCACATAAAGATAATGACAACTGGAGTAACTATCCATGCTATGCCAAGACCGTACAGTCCAAAGTTGATGATGTTAGAAAACAATACAGAAAATCCCATTACTACAAGGCCTGCCTTAATATAGTATTCTGTTTGAACAGCTGGCTTAAGCCATTGTGGAACTCCAACTGTATTTGAGATAACAAGACCAACAATAAGTGCCCAGAAAGCCCACTCTAAATATCTGTTGAGTGTATACTCTGCTGAAATAAATCTAACAAGAATTGCCAGAATAAATAATACAGAATATGCTGGAATATAATCCTTTACTGATTCACCCTTTAGCTTAACTCCAGCAGTAAAAAGTGCTCCTGTAACAAGAAATGTTCGAATTAATGAAAACCAAAAACTTCCTGTAGAAAGCTGTTCAACTACACTCACTCCGTTTCCCCATGTAGAAAACTTAGCTGCACTAAAATCAAAAGCTCCCGTAAGTACTGCTATTGCTGCTACTGCGATGAGGATTGCTCCAATCCAAATTGTCAACCAATCCTCTTTCTTCCACAAATCCGAAATCTGAGATTTTGATGTTGTAACAATATCATCATTTTTCACTTGATTTCTTCCTACTGTTATATCCGCCATATCATTTTCTCCTTTCAAACTACTTATCTACTAGGTTGATAGGATATTAGCAGAACAGCATGGTAATATTCAATACAAAACTGCCATTTGAGTATTAACAAAAAACTATGGCTGGTTATAGATAATAACTATAACCAGCCATAGTTTTATAATTCTTATTCATTTGTTCATCTAAAAAAAACTTTTAATTCCTTGAAAGACTATTGTTTATAGCATCAATCGTCTTTTCCAAATCCTCATCTGTATGTGCATCAGAAATAAACATCGCTTCGAATTGGCTTGGTGCTACATATATTCCATTTGATAGCATGTTTCTAAAATACTTTGCGAATTCATCTGTATCACATTTCAAAACATCGTCATAGCTACTTACCTCTCCAGTGGTAAAAAATGGAGAAAGTAAAGAGCCTACTCTGTTTACTGGAACACCATTGTTTTTATAAGCTTCCTCAAGCTTCTTTGCATAATCGTCTATACGTTTGTAGATATCCTTGTCTGTCTTTAATGCCTTGAGCTGCTCAATGCCTGCTGTGACAGCAATAGGGTTGCCAGATAAAGTTCCAGCCTGATATACACTTCCAACTGGAGCAACCACATCCATTATTTCTTTTGTACCTACATAGGCAGCTAGTGGCATTCCACCACCTACAATTTTACCAAATGTAATCATGTCCGGCTCAATACCGAAGTACTCTGAGGCTCCACCATATGAAAGTCTAAATCCAGTGATAACCTCATCAAATATAAGCAAAGCATCATTAGCTTTTGTAATGTCACGTAAAAACTCAAGGAACCCTTCCTTTGGAGGTACAACACCCATATTGGCACTAACAGGCTCTACTATAACTGCTGCAATCTCCCCTTTATTGGCATTAAACAAAGCTTCTACCGAATTTTCATCATTGTAATCAGCCAAAAGAGTTGTTGCTGTGTAGCCCTTGGGAACACCTGCAGAATCTGGATTTGATTCTGTAAGAAGACCAGAACCTGCCGTTACTAAAAGTCCATCGCTGTGACCATGATAGTTACCTCTAAATTTGACAATTTTATCTTTGCCTGTGTAGCCTCTTGCAACTCTAATGGCACTCATTACTGCTTCCGTACCGGAATTTACAAGACGAACCTTGTCCATAAATGGAACAGCCTCAAGAATGAGCTTTGCCAATACTGTTTCATTTTCAGTTGGTGCTCCATAAGAAAGCCCATTGTCACAAGCTTTCTTTACTGACTCAATGACCTTTGGATATGCATGGCCCAAAATCATTGGCCCCCAGGAACATACATAATCTATGTATTCATTTCCATCTACATCAAATATATGACTTCCCTTTGCATTTCGAATAAAAAGTGGATCTCTGTTTACTGCTCTGAACGCTCTTACTGGTGAATTAACTCCGCCAGGTATGACAGTTCTTGCATCGTTAAATAATCCTTCTGATTTTGTACCCATGATTATGCTTCCTCTTCTTCCAAAAACTTAGCAACGTCCAATGCGTGATATGTGATAATTCTATCTGCTCCTGCTCTTTTCATGGCAATCATGTTTTCAAGAACGATTCTCTTTTCATCAATCCAGCCATTTGCTGCAGCTGCTTTTACCATTGAGTATTCGCCGCTGACGTTGTAGGTGATAAATGGAACATCAAAGCACTCTCGTGCTTCTTTCATGATATCCAGATAAGCCAATGCTGGCTTTACTATAATCATATCTGCTCCTTCTTCTAAATCATCCTCAATTTCTCGCATAGCCTCTCTGCCATTAGCAGGGTCCATCTGATATGATTTTCTATCTCCAAAATGTGGTGCTGATCCTGCAGCATCTCTAAATGGTCCATAGTAGCCTGAGGCAAACTTTGCACTATAGCTAAGAATTGGTGTATCGATAAAGCCTTCTTCATCAAGTGCCTCACGAATAGCAGCGACCCTACCGTCCATCATGTCTGATGGGGCCACAATATCTGCTCCTGATTTTGCCATAGAAACAGCCATTTTCGAAAGTAAAGGTAATGTCTCGTCATTTAAAATATGACCTTCACATACTAATCCGCAGTGACCATGGGAAGTGTATTCACAAAGGCAAACATCCGCAATTACGATAATTGAAGGATACTTATCTTTGATATGTCTGATACATCTTTGAGTGATGCCATTGTCATCATATGCACCTGAACCTTTTTCATCCTTGTGCTCTGGAATTCCAAACAATAAAACTGCTGGTATTTTTGCAGCCTTTACTCTATCCAATTCCTCATCAATTCTATCCAAGGAATACTGATAAATGCCTGGCATTGAAGGAACTTCATTTTTTATATTGTCTCCTTCTATTACAAACATTGGATATATTAAATCCTTCACACTTACTTCGTGCTCCCTAACGAAGCTTCTCATTTCTTTTGTCTGTCTTAATCTTCTAAATCGTCTCATTTTCCACTTCCTGCATCTTATTTAAAACATTTATAAAACTCTCAAATTCCTCTGATGTAGCCAAGTCCTTAAACTTGTATACAAAGTGCTCAAAGTCTTCTTTGCGAGATTTTTTCATATCTTCAAAGGCTTCTCTATTATCATGGAATGTAAGCTCCTTTATTAAGGAATCCATTTCATCCTCGATAATAGCTTCTCCACTTTCCTTTTCTTTGGATTTGAGTTTATTATTTTCCTTTGCAATAGCTGTAAAATCATCAATGGTAATAAGTTTGCTCCCTTTGATATTTGCAATATCTTCATCCATATCCCTAGGAACTGCTAAATCCACAAACAATCGCTCCTTATCATCAAGCTGAATATTCTTTAGCTGACCATAAGTAATTGTGTAATGTGGGCCTTTTGTTGCAGAAACAATTACATCCATATCCTTAATGTAATCATATCTTTCACTATAAGGAATAGACATTGCATTTGGATTGCTAATATGATGAATATGTTTTGTAGCGTAAATCTGGCAATCTCCATAGGATAACAGATTAAGCATTACTTTATTACCAGTATCCCCTGTTGCCCCCATAATCATTACTTTTTTCATACCTGGCTTGTAATGATGAATCTTTGTGGCTGCTAAAGATGCTATAGATACTGATGTTTTAGATAATCTAGTTCTTGTCTTTATCTTTTTGGCACATTTAATAGCTGCTTGAAAAATAGTATTCAATTGATAATCCGTATATCCGTTATCCTTAGAATATTTATAAGCAGTTTTTATTTGCCGCAAGATTTCATCTTCTCCAAGAACCATAGAATCGAAACCTGCAGCTACATGAAACAAGTGTGATACCGCACCATTTCCATCAAAAAATAATAGCTGTTCTTTCAATTCATCGATATCTACACCGGCCATTTCTGCTAGGACCGCTATGACTTTTGAAGCTTTTCCCACGCCATATACTTCGCAGCGATTACAGGTGCTTAAGTAAATGCACTCCTCAAATCCTATCTCTTTTAATTTTTTTAAAAAGACTAGCTTTTTTTCCTCATCAAAGGAAAGCTTTTCACGAAACTGAGCATTAGCTTTCTTATGATTTAGTGAAACTACAAACATAACATTACCCTCATACAAAAAAGCAAACTCTACCCTAGGATAAAGTTTGCTTTTACTATAATTATAATTACCTATCTGGTCAATAGGACTTTGCTTACAATAGATTTTTTATATCGCATTTTAATACCTTCGCAAGTGAAGCAATGGTGGAGACTGAAGCTTTGTGTATATCTTTTGCTCCAATTTCGTATTGTTGCAATGTTCTTAGATTAACATCTGCTTCAGTAGCTAGTTCACTTTGAGATAAGCCTAACCTCTTTCGATACATCTGAAGACGATTAACAGCATTAGTTTTATCTGCCTTTGATTGAATATAATCTACTATCTGCATCTCATCCATTTCATGATAAGGGTTATATTTATTTTTTAATTCAGACATACTAATTATTTGCTGAATCTCTTTAAAGGTCTTACCTGAAATCCACTGATAATAAGCAGTCACCCAACCAGTCCAATATTCCTCAGATATATTTATATAAGATGTTTCTGGCATTTTAACCTCGGAAGCATTTGTAAGTATTACAGCATCTGCCACTAATTCTGCTCCAGATTTACCTGCTATATATTTAGGATTTCCTTTTTCAAACTGGGATGCTATTCCTGAAATAATAAAAATCTTTAAAAAGTAATCTAAATCATATTTATAAATATGAGCTGCTATTTCAAATGCCTCCGCCATATTATTTATAGCGTCATTCAAATATACCTGATTATACGAATATGTCATAACCTTACCCCTTTCGCATAAGATCTAATAAGAATGTTCCATTTTTATCAACAGATTCTGTAATTCTCTTATAGTTTTTTCGTGCATTGGAATCTCTTAAAACTTTATTTGAATAATACTCTGCTGAATCAACTGGAATAGCTTCAATAAATTTGAGCTTTGAAAATGCTTTTTCACTTTTAATGAAATATTGTATTCCTAATTCACCTAAATACATTGCCTGCTGAAGCTGAGATACACTAATAGAATTTGATATAAAAGCCCTTGCGAAGGAGAAATATGAATCATCAGCTCGATAGCCGATTATTACATCATAATCATCTAAGGCTACATGATAATGCTCTTTCAAATACTCCAATCCATCTATTGCAACTGGAGTATTAACACTAATATTTCTATGCTCAAGCAAAACTGTCAGCCAGTGCAAAATACTGTAACTATCGCTATTTAAATCAAGTATTTTCAATCCTGCTAAATCTATTTCATAGATGTTAACAAAGCCATCTTGGCCTTCATCCACAGCCCACTCTTTTGCAAGCTCTATATGTTTCGTACAATATAAACCTTGGCCGTAGTCATTATATTTTTTCCCTAAATCGCATTTAGGCTCAGATATAATTTTATCTGAGCCATGATATAAAGTAATTTTATTCATTTTCTCTCCTATACTTCCGTGGAAGTATATTTATTATAACTCCTTAGAAGTATAGAATCAAGCGCTTATAAGAACGAGAATTTTTAATCTATGTTGCTTAGCTTATATTTCAATTTGTAATTAACACTAAATCACATATTCAATTTCATAATCTACATCTGAGTCTTCAAAGAAATAGTCATATATCTTTTTCTTGTACTCTGCAAATTTAACACTACCACGTTTTTTTGATTCCACAGGATCTGTCTCTATGATTTCCTTTATTTCTCCTGGTCTGGCAGACATTACTACAATTCTATCTCCTAGATAAATTGCCTCATCAATATCGTGTGTAACCATAACCATAGTGGTCTTTTCTTTCTCCTGAATTTCTAGAATCTCCTTTTGCATCTGAATCCTTGTCAGTGCATCTAATGCACCGAAAGGCTCATCCAGAAGTAGAATAGTTGGATTATTTGCAAGGCCTCTTGCTATGGCTGCTCGTTGGCTCATTCCACCTGAAAGCTGAGCAGGATAACTATTCTCGAAACCTTCCAGACCAACCATTTTAAGATGACTTAGAACTGTTTTTTCTTTCTCTTCCTTTGAAAGATTTTTTAATCCAAATCCTACGTTATCTTTGATTTTTAGCCATGGAAGTAGTCTATGATCCTGAAATACCATGCCACAATTAGGACCTGGACCTTCTACAGGATGACCGTTTCTTTCAACAGTTCCATCCTCGTAATCTACTAGTCCACACATAATTTTCAGTAAAGTACTTTTTCCACAGCCAGAATGACCTACTATCGTAACAAATTCTCCCTCTTTGATTTCCAGATTAATGTCACTCAATACTCTTATAGGATTCTTATCAACCACGAATTCCTTGTTAAGATTATGAATTTTTATAATGTTTTTATCCTGATTGCCCATGGCTGTTCTCCTCTTTTCTAGTAGACGGTTCTATATTTATATCAGCCAATTTCCTCTAAAAATGGAACAAGAAGTTCTGTAGGTCTGATTTTTAATTTCTTGTCTATTTCTTTTTCTTTGTCGTCAATATTATTTGCCTTCTTATTTTCTATAATTGAAATGGACTCATCATTAGCCAAATCTGAAAAAATACGAAGTGCCGCAAACTTAACATTTTTTGCTGTAGCCACCTGAGCAATGGCTGCTGTTTCCATATCGAAAGAAACTGGGGCAAAAGTATCGATAATATTTTGTCTTTCTGTTTCATCACTTAAGAAGAAATCGCCTGTAGCAAGCCTTCCTGTGATGTAATCAAAATTATTATCCTTGGCAGATTTTTCTAGTCCGTCTATAATCCAGTCCTCTGTGTCTTTGATTTCCGGATAGTTGTCCTCAATATATGGATGAAAATCAGTCTGAACATAGCTCTTTCCAATGGCAACTGTACCTCTTTTTGCGTTTGGAGAAAGTCCTCCTGAAACACCGATATTTACAATAAAATCAGGGTTAAACTCACTGATAACATCCGCCGTATTGTAAGCTGCATTTACCTTTCCCACACCAAGAACCTTTACAAAAAGATCTATGTCCTTTTTTTCATTCCTGTATAAATTTTCCTTAGTTCTTGACCAACCTTCTCTATTGGTTAGATATTCATGGATGTACTCAGTTTCCTCATCCATAGCACTTACTATTGCTACTCGTTTCATTTATTATTCTCCCATGGTGTAATCTTCTTGAAAAACTTAGATAAAAGCCAGTCAGTTCCTATGCCAATGAAACCAATTAAAATAATACAAAGAATTACCTGATCTGATTTAAGCATGCTTCTTGCATCATTTAATCTATATCCAATTCCTGATGAAGCTCCAAGCATCTCTGCAGCCACCACAGCCATCCAGGAAGCTCCCATACCTAGCTTTAATCCTACTAAAATTGATGGAAGGGCATTTGGTAAATATACCTTTAGGAAGGTTTCCCATTTCCCTAATTTATATAGGCTAGCAACCTCAAGCAACAAATCTGATGTGGATGAAACACCACTCATAGTATTAATCATAATAGGAAACGTAGCTGCGATAACGATAACCACAACCTTTGATAATTCCCCAATCCCACACCATAGTATAATAAGTGGAATCCAGGCAATGATAGGTACCTGTCTAATGGCCGTTGCTGCTGGTAATATAAGCTTTCTAATAAATGGAATCATTCCTGCTAAAGCTCCTAGTGAAATTCCAAGCACTGATGCAATTGCATATCCTTGAACAACTCTTATTAAGCTAGCAATAATATCCTGCTGTAGCTGTCCCTTTTGAGTAAGATTTCTAAATGCAGTGAAAACATCACTAATCTTTGGCAAAATAGCTCCTGACATATTATTGATTGTAGTGGCATAAAACCAAGCCACAACAATCAAAAATGGAATTATAAAACTAACATTAGCATCCTTTAGCTTGTTACTCATATTTGTCCTCCTATACAGCTAAGGCAGTCTTATTCTCCTTCTCGCTTTCAATACCTTCCTCATTGAAAATAGGTAATCTTTCCTCTTCAATTCTATAGAAATCAAGTACTAAGAAATCTGGAGATGGAGAAACATCCAAGTACTGCTCATAAGTGATTCCTGCCTGCTTATGTAACAGATATGTCTTCTGTGCTAAATCATAGTGCCACTCATGTGTAGGTGTTCTGTGACCTTCAAGCTTTGAACCTGGGTTTGGGCACCAAGCATTTGTAAGGCAGATAATACCCTTCTTAGTAAGAATTTCTACACCCTCAAGAGTTCTTTCCTTTGGCTCAATTCCAGCAACGAAACCAGTTCTTACTCTGCCTCTTCCAAAGACTGATACCGCCTTATCAAGTGCTGCTATCCAGTTTTCTCTTCCGCCACACTCTTTTTCTTTACCTGGGCAAATAACCTTGAAATAGTTTTCATCCCATACTTCAAGCTGAATAGCAAGTGTTCTAAATCCAGCCTCTTTATATTTTTCAATTACAGATAAATCAGCAGGAGCGCCAATAACAGCTGTTCCATTAAAGTCCTCAAGGCCTGTCTCATCCTGAATCGCCTCTGCTACATCGATGTAGTAATCTACCTCTCGACGTTCTGGAACAAATCCACCTGTAAGATTTACATGTCTTCCTTCACCGAGTCTAAATGCCTCGGCGACTGTCTCACCAATCTGTCTTGGATTCTTCCACTGAATGTTCTCCTTCTCAGCGTATGTATCCTTTGTAGCATTGGCATTGCAAAATAAGCAGTCCAAGCCTTTTTCCTTAAGTGAGCACTCATTACTATATGCAATGCTTACAACACCATTTGAATATGTAGCTACGTGAGACATTTCTGTTCCATCGGAAGTTTTCTTGCTATAGTATTGTGGTCTGTGATCAAACTCGATTGGGAATTTCTCCACCCCATTATCGAACAGTACAAACTGATCATTAATATATTTAATCTCAACACTTGATCTAGGATCCCAAGAAAATGAATAGCGAAGTCCGCTTGGTGATGTGAAATTGCAAGGGAACAGAACCTCTGGATGAGCCACATGGTCCATTTCAAATAATGCATGAATCTGTTCCTGATATTTGCCACCTAAATCTAGATTCTTAAAAATCTTTGGATCAACCTTTATTCCATCTACATTTACTTTAGCTTTAAATTTTAGCTCGTTATATAATCTGTCTTTTATAGTGCTCATTTTTTTCTCCTATTTTGCTTTATTACTTACTACCTTCAAACTCTGCCTTAGCCTTTTCGTAATATGAAAGGTCATACCAGGCATCTACATCAAAATCCCCATCAGACAAATCATTTTCCTGAAGGAATGCCAATGTCTTTTTAGCATTTTCAATAACATCATCTGTTGCTTCAATTCTTGAATAATTGTCATGATTTGGATAAGCATACTCATAGCTATCTGCTGAATATCCTGCTGCAATCCACTGGTCCTTTAGAGCATTCTCATTAGCTTCGATGTACTCATTAGCTCTGAGAAGTGCCTTTAGAAATGCTACAGCAACATCTGGATTCGAATTTAAGTACTCTGTTCTAATTTCAGTAATAGAACCTGCTGCCCAACCTTCGTGATTATTGCTAAATAAGATTTCTTTAAATCCATTCTCCCTGGAAAGTCTATAGCTTACGTCATTAGGCTGAACAACTGCTGCGTCGATGCTCTTTGTTTCTAGTGCTGCTAATGCATCCTGCGCTGTCATTGGAACAAATTCGATATCATCAATAGTAAGTCCTTCCTCCTCAAGGGCATATAAAAGTAATCTATGCATAAATGCACCCTTTTGAGTTGCTACCTTTTTGCCCTTCAAATCCTTTACTGAATCGATTCCTGAATCAGGATTTGCAGAGATAACTATAAAGTTGTTCAAACCATTAAAAGCAATTACTGTTGTATCAATTCCGTTTGACTTTCCATTTACAGCTGGAACATCTCCAAGAATTCCGATATCAAGACTACCAGAAGCCAATGCCTCATTTATCGCTGGACCAGCACCTGACATAGGGACAAGATTTACCTTTACCCCAATCTTTTCAAATTCTTCCTCAAAATATCCATTGTCTCTGGCAATTCCTTCGCTACCTAGTAAGATATTTGCACCAGAAGTATCAACAAATCCAATATTTACTTCTCTCGCACCGTCACTGAAAGCTGTGATTTCTTCCTCTTTATTGTCCACTACATTGTCTGCTGAACTTCCACAAGCTGTTACAGCTGATAAAACAAAAGTACCAGCTATAGCCGCAAACAATATATTTTTCAATTTCTTCATTAGTCTACCTCCTGTATGCCTATATAGATTCTCTCGATACCAATTCAGAAACAAGATTTATCTGTTTCACCTGCCCCTTTTTAGAAGAATGTCCCTGCCAGATGTTCTGATTCTTCAGCTGCTTTAAGTATTCGTGAAGCAACTCAGATTTTTCCTTTTCAGCCTGCTTTACTGTTGTAATATAATCACTTACAAATTCCACTGCACCTCTCACACCTACTGTAGTCTGATTGAGAATTGCTCTGTGATAAATTGGATAGCTAAACTCAAGCAGTGAAACATTATTTAATTCTGTAATCTTTTTCTCGAGCGAGCTTCCAATTACAACCTCTGCACCGCTTCTCTTTATAATATCCTCAATGTCCTTCTCATCTGATGTGATGTAAATTTTTTCTGCTATGGCTTCAAGAATCTCAGAATTATCTGTCTCATGCTCCTCATCCTTCTTTAACGCGTCTGTAAGAACTGCTCCCACAATTCTTGCACCAAACACCTGCCTGAAAAACTTTCCGTATCGAATCACCTGCTCCTCATCTCCTACAATGAGTGTTCTCTTTCCAAGGTCATATTCGATAATGTCATCTCTGATTCTTGAAAGGTAATTCTTCTCGTATCTCTCCTCCCCCTCTAGATAATTTTCCTTAACATATGAATCTATTTTGGTATATTCAGAAACCTTCTCAATAAGTTCTCTTTCATCACTAACAAAGCTAGGTAATGAACTAAAACTAATGTATGGTACGTCAAATCTTTCCTTTAAAAGTTTTGCTGGAAGCTCTCCCCATCTGCTAAAGACAACAGAAGCCACAGCATTTTTAGCATTTACCAAATCTTCTACTCCTCCATATACTCCAAAGATAAGATTTGCCTTTAAACCAACCCCTTCGAAAATTCTTCTGATTTCCTCTAGATTTCCCTGCCAATATGGATCCTTATCAGGAACTATCCCAAAGATATTAATAAGCTTTTCATCAGTGTTTTGCTCATTTTTCTTCACTCCGTCAATGGACTTTAATATATCGTAAATAACATGCTCGTATCCAAAGTGACTACCGCCATTAAAACCTGCTATTAAAGTATCAACTACTGGCGCACCTTGCTCTACAATTTCTCTGGTCATGGCATCCACGTCATCACCTACCATTGCAGATTCGCAGCTGTTTAAAATGACATATAAATCTCCATTCACAACCTTAATTGTATTTTTGATTTGTTCACGAAGTCTTGAAGCTCCACCGAAAATAACATGTCTTTCCTGTACGGCAGTACCTGGAGTAGCAAATCCGCTGTATCTACTGACTCCATTTCCCACTGTTTTATTGGCAAGATAGTTTATTACTCCGCAGCCTGCGTTTGCATGAACAACAGGAACTGCTCCGTCAATTTCCTGTACTGTCTGCAAAGCACCATGTAGTGCACATCCATTTCTTGGATTCTTAATAACATTTGACATTAGCTTACCTCCTGCTTTACATACCAGTTACCACTGCGTCGCTTAAAACTTTCTTTGTAGCTGCTCTTATTGCCATTTTTTCCTTGAAGCCTAAGTGCTCTTCTTACAGAAGCAATAATAACGTCCACACCTTCAAAGCCATATGTAACTCTATTTCTAGTAGATACAACTATAGCACCTTCATCGGTGACAAATGAGTTACCTACGTTCTCGCTGAAGTAAATATCAATATTGTTCTTTTCTAGCTCATTAGCTTTTTCAAACTGCTGACCATTTCCAATAATTGCTATTGCATTCTTATTTAGAAAATCAAATCTCTTTAACTGCTTTCTATTTTCCAAATCAACATATGGAGAAGAAAAACCTACTACTTGTCCACCCAGATTTGTAAGCAATCTACCATAGCCATACACTTTGCTTAGTGAAGCATCCACAAAAACTCTTTTATTCTCTAGAATATTGCTAACAAATTGCTCTGATATTTTTTCTTCCGCCACATCAATGTACGCAACAACCTGCTCATCAATATTTAAGAAGCTTCCTAGTTTTTGTAAAAAGTTTTTTGTTCCTCTAAAACCTATAGGTGCATCACTTTCTATGTAAGGCACCCCATATACCTCCTCCAGCTCTCTTGCCAGATAGTGTCCCTCATCAGGATTAAGTACAACAGTTGCCCTGGCCTTCGATGCTTTTCTAATTTCGTCTACACTTGAAAATCTTGGAAGCACTTGAAACTTTATATTCAGATCATTGAATATGACTGCGATGGAAGCCACATCCTCAATGTTTTCTGAAAAGGAAATGATGTTTATAAAATCTTCCTTTAGGTCTACATTCTTATCCACCAGATACTTCAACAAACTATGTGTCACAATGTCGTATCCTGTTACTGGTGTTTTGGATTTAAAACCATCTGTGTAAATGCTAATGATTGGAATACCTATTTCATCTTCAAGCTCCAGAATTACCGAATTAATGTCATCATTATTTATAGCAACAACTGGAGTACCTATTATGAAAATAGCCTTTGGATGCTTTTCTTCATTAGCCCTAAGAATTGCTTCACGAAGCTTATCATCACCACCAAGAATCGTGTCTCTTTCAACAAGATTTGTAGAAAACCATGAGAAGTCCCGCTCCTGGTCCTGTCCTATTCCAAGGGCTGCACAGCCAATTGCACCATTCACAATTATTGCAGCATCCTCAATCTTAGATAACACATCAAATGCATATATAGTTTCATCCACATGGATTTGAGAATAAGTCCTTACTCGTTGCTTGATTTCCGTACCTGCGGTTTCATCAATAAGACCTTCAAGTGTTCCGTGAAAATGACTTAATGCACTTAATCTTTTTTCTCTGGTAAGGGCTTTTCTATCTTCCAAAAAACTCATAAAATCTCCTCCTTACCTAAATGCTAAATAGCCTCAGCCACTCCATTTACAACACCATTTTCAATATCGTATATACGGTCTCCCCAGGACCTAGCCCAATCTCTAAGCTCTGCTGAACCAAGAGGATTTGGTACTACCAGATCTTCATTTTCAGCAATATATTTTGCAAGATTTCTATAAATATCTGCCTGGGCACTGTTTGGTTTTGCCTCGATAACTGTCTTTCCATAAAGCTCAGATTGCTGAACATCAAGTGAACGATTTACATATCCGGCAATGCTTGTGCCAGTCTTTGCCACAAAGTCATCAACTATCTCTCTGTGATAGCCTGGCTTCATACTGTTTGCAATAACTCCACCAAGCTTTGCGCCACCGGTAGGAGCATATTTATTAATTGCCTTGAAAAGGTTATTTGCTGCATACAATGCCATAAAATCAGAAGAAGAAACAACATATGCTCTGTCAGTAATTCCATCTCTGATAGGAACTGCAAAACCGCCGCAAACAACATCACCTAATACGTCATACAAAACATAATCGGGCTTAAACTCCTCAAATAGATTTAGTTCCTGTAGAAGATTTACTGCAGCATTGATACCACGCCCTGCGCAACCTACTCCTGGAACTGGTCCGCCTGATTCAATACAAAGCACTCCACCAAATCCTTTAACAGAAATATCATCCAAATGAATCTTATTTCCTTCTCTTAAACTATCAAGTACTGTTGGAAGATAGTTATTTCCTCTAAGTGTATTTGTGGAATCACTTTTCGGATCACATCCAATTTGGATTACTCTATAACCAGCCTCTGCAAGAGCTGCACTTATATTAGATGTAGTTGTTGATTTACCAATTCCGCCTTTGCCATATATCGCTATATGCTTACCTATTTTTCCAGCCATTATTTCATCTACCTTTCTTAAATTGTTACAGCTTCCCTTGCTTCAGAAATATACTGAACAGCCAAGTCAACCTTTACGTCCTCTAAATACTTTCTAATCTCCTCCACTTTATCTAAATGCTCCCATGGAAGGTCCACATCGGTCCTGCCGAAATGTCCATAAGCAGCAGTCTGTTTGTAGATTGGCCTACGAAGATTAAGGGCATCGATGATAGCTGCTGGTCTAAGATCGAAAACATTTTCAATAATTTCTGCAATTTTTTCATCACTGATTACCCCCGTATTAAAACTATCAACTGAAATTGATACAGGCTTTGCTACGCCAATGGCATAAGCAAGTTCAACCTCTACCTGCTTTGCAACACCTGCTGCCACAAGGTTTTTAGCCACCCATCTAGCTGCATATGCTGCGGAGCGGTCGACCTTAGTAGGATCTTTTCCTGAGAAAGCACCGCCACCATGTCGACCGGTGCCGCCGTATGTGTCAACAATAATCTTTCTACCTGTAAGTCCTGCATCTCCCTGTGGTCCGCCGATTACAAATCGTCCTGTAGGATTTACATAATATATTGTGTCCTCATCCAAAAGCTCCTCTGGAATAACTGGCTTAATAACATATTTAATTACATCTTCTCTAATCTTTTCTAAAGTTACATTTACCGCGTGTTGAGTTGAAATTACAATAGTATGAATTCGTTTAACTGTTTTATTGTCATCATCGAATTCTACCGTCACCTGAGATTTTCCATCTGGTCTAAGGTATGGAAGTGTTCCATTCTTTCGAACCTTAGTAAGCTGACGTGTAAGACGATGAGCAAACGAAATAGCAGGTGGTAAATATTCAGGTGTCTCATCTGTTGCGTATCCAAAAATGATTCCTTGATCTCCAGCTCCTGTTCCAAAATCTTCCTTTACTCCTTCCTGTTTTGATTCAAATGCCTTATCTACACCAAGTGCAATATCAGCTGACTGTTCGTCGATTGATGTAAGAACTGCAATTGAATCTGCGTTGTACCCATCCACATTGTTTACATATCCGATTTCTCTGATTGTATCCTTTGCAATTTTTGCAATGTCCACATAAGCTTTTGTTGTAATCTCGCCTACAACAAGTGCCAGTCCTGTAGCAACTGTTGTTTCAGCAGCTACTCTTGAATATGGATCCTGAGCAAGTAGCTCGTCAAGGATTGCATCAGAAATTTGATCTGCAATTTTGTCTGGATGTCCTTCTGTTACTGATTCTGATGTGAATAACTTTCCCATATTTGTTTGTCTCCTTTTCTTAAAATATTTTTTTATATGAAAAAACAACTAGAGGCCAAAGCACAGCTAATGGAACCATGCTCTAAACCTCTAGTTGTCTAGTCAGTTTATTTAATATCTATATTAAATTCTTATTTTTTCACTTTTATCAATCTGTACTATTTTTCCATCCTGGATAATTATGCTAACAGAACCAAATTTTATTGTTTCTATGAATTCTTTAATCTTTGCCAACTCATCATTAGAAACGCTCCTTACATTTGCCATATGCCTCTCTCCCTTTACAATTGCCTTCTGTTAAGTTGTTAGGAATTATATTAGAGAATTGCTGTAAATTCAATACTTCTAGCTCCTAAAGAAAATGAGAGCCCGTTATAAATCTGTTTTATAACGAGCTCTCATTTGGTATTTTTAGTACACTTAAACCCATTACTGGTGATCTGCAACACAGTAATAATCGAAGGTTCCTTTACTAACTAATTCGCCGTTGTCATCTGTTACTTCTACATCAATGATGCAGAACTTACGAGTACGCTTTACAACTTTTCCCTTTGCTGTAATACGTCCAGATTTGGCACCTTTAAGGAAATAGTAGTTTGACTGCTGTGTAACGTACTGACGTCCATCTGCTCTTGCAGTGTAGCCTGCGCAAGTATCTGCCAAAGTAAAATGTGCTCCGCCATGGGCAATTCCAAGAACATTAAGTGTTTCTGGAACGATATCAATATGTGCAGTAGCACCTGTCAACTCAATATCGTCCATAACGATATGATTATATTTTACAAATTCGTTTGCATTAAGAGATTCTGCTAACATCTCCATTAATTCTTCACTCATAATATAACTTCCTTTCAATTAACTAGAGATATTATAAAATATTTAGAACAAAAAAACAGCCCACATCAAACCCTGATGTGAGCTGAAATATTATGTACTTTCTCTCTTTACAAGCGTTACTGGAAGCAATGTTCTCTTAGGAACTGTCTTGCCTTCAGATGCTGCAATTACCATATCAACAGCCGCCTCAGCCATTTCTTTTATTGGCTGATGAATGGTAGAGATTGGTGGATTTGTGATTTGTGAAATCATTACATCATCAAATCCAACTATTTTGATATCTTCCGGTACACGCTTTCCAAGCTTGGAACAGACCTGCAAAATCTGAGAAGCAATCAAATCTGAACTGGCAAAGACTCCATCGATTTGTTCGTCATATTCCAATGCACGTTCCAGCATATCATGATAATCAAGGCTGTTGTATTGTCCTATATTAGTAGCAACAACCTTATAAAATACTCCGTTCTTTTCACAGACTTCTATGAACCCTAGGGCTCTATCATCGGCTGGCATGGAGTTGTCCAAAATACCACTGACATGTAGAAGTCTCTTGCAACCACAGTCAATAAGATGCTGTGCTGCAAGTTCTCCCCCTTGTTTATTGTCGCACTCTACAGCTGCTGTTCCATTTTCAACAAAACGTTCAACTGTAACAAGTGCTATATTGCTGTCCGTAAATTCCTGTACTGCCACACTTCCAGAGAAAAGAATGATTCCTGCAACTCTATTGCTCGTGCACATATCCAAATACTCTTTTTCCTTATTGTTTCTCCCCTTGGAGTTGCACAAAATAATCTTGTAACCATGCTTACTAGCAGCATTTTCGATGTTACTTATCATCTCTGCAAAGTATGGATGCCTAATATGAGGAACAATGACCCCGATAGTATTAGTTGTTTTTTTCGATAGAGATCTTGCTACCTCATTCGGTCTATAGTTAAGCTTAGCCATAGCTTCATAAACCTTTTTACGAGTTTCTTCGCTGATATAGCCTCTGTTATTTAATACTCTCGATACCGTGGTGACAGTCAGTCCGCATTCTGCTGCCACATCTTTTAATGTTGCCATTGTAACCCCCTTATCATACAAGGATATTTTCGGGAAGACGCAGCATTATAATTGCCTGCGGCAATGTGGCTGCGTCGTGGCAATAGTGAATTCTTCGTTTCTCGAATTCACTATTGCTTTATTTCACAGCCCCCGCTGTTATTCCCTCAACAATATATCTCTGTAAGAAAATATAAAGAATGAGAATAGGTAACATAGCAAGCAAAAGTGCTGCCATAATTAATCCTGTGTCTGTAGAAAACTGCCCATAGAATACCTTCGTTGCGATAGGAATAGTATATAATTCCTTTCTACCAAGTACAAGTGATGGAAGCAAATAATCATTCCAGAATGCCATAGCATCAATGATTGCTACTGTAGCAATAGTTGGCTTCAATATCGGAAATACGATTTGAGAGAAAATCTGCCATTTATTACATCCATCAATTGTTGCTGCTTCTTCCAACGAAATAGGTACATTTGTGTGAATACTTCCGTGGAACATAAATGTTGCCATTGAAAGTGAAAAACCAATATGCATAAAAATTAATGTAACTCTATGATTCAAAATACCAAAAATTCCACCATATAGGGAAACAAGAGGTACCATGAGCACCTGGAAAGGAATAACCATTGATGCAATCATAAGTACAAATAAAATCTTGTTAGCCTTCCAATTATTTCTAACAATAAGATAAGCTGTCATAGATGAAAGAATGATAGTTCCTATTGTAGAAAGAATTGTTACGAACAATGAGTTTCCAAATACTTTAAAGAAGTTCATTTTCTTGATAGCATTTGGAAAGTTCTCAAGTGTAAATCCATGCTTACCAATAAGTGCAAGTGGGCTTGCTGTAATATCAGCCTTAACCTTGAAAACATTCATGATAACCATTATGAAAGGGAATACGAATGCAATAAATAATAACGTAAGTACGATAATCATAATGGCATGTTTGATTTTTTTATTACGAGCTGCTACTTCATTTTCCATTATGCTTGCACCTCCCCTTTCTTACCAACGTAAACTTGAATTCCACCAATTACTGCACAGATAACAAACAAAATCAAAGCCTCAGCCTGGCCTGTACCATAGTTTTTGTTAACAAATGCCTGATTATATACGTGCATAGCTGCAAGAGCTGAACTACCGTATGGATCACCGTTTGTCAATGAAAGATTTACATCATAAACCATGAAACATCTGGTGATAGTAAGGAACAGGCACTGTACAAATGACGCTGTCATAAGTGGAATTGATATGTGAATGATTGACTGTGTTCCTGTACAGCCATCAATTTTAGCCGCCTCAATAACATCTTCTGAAACACTCATAAATCCTGCAACATAGATAAGCATCATATAGCCTGCATATTGCCATACAGAAACTATAATAAGTGCTGCTATCGCCCCATTTTCTGTTGCAAGGAGTGACTTAGCATTGCCTGATGAAATAAAGCTTCCCAATGCAACAAAAGCTTTATTAAATACAAATTTCCAAACGTAACCAAGTACGATACCACCAATCAAGTTTGGTACGAAGAAACCTGCTCTGAAAAAATTCTGCCCTTTAATTCCGCTTGTTACCATATAGGCAATAATAAAAGCTACAGCATTTACAAGAACAACTGCAATTGCTGAATAAATAAATGTGCGTCCTAATGAAACCCAATAACCTGAATCCGCAAATGCGTTAACGTAATTTTGAATACCCACAAATGGTTTGTTACGAGAAACACCATCCCAGCTGGTAAGTGTTAAGTATAAACCATAAATGAAAGGTATGATTACCACGCAGGCAAATATAACTGTTGATATACCTGCAAAAAGCAAATACTGCTTTATTTTATAGCTCATTGTATTTGTTTTCATAATTCTATCCCTTTCAAAAAACATGGGGCCCGCTATAATGCTGGCCCCCTTTTAATAACTAGGAAGCTCGTCCATTTTTGATTGACTTCGTCAATAGGACTCGCTGTCATATATTTTTCCTTCGCAAGCTAGGAAAAACATATGATTTTAGTGCTCGATTGGTGTTGCTGTCTTGAAGTACTCTTCTACTGCTGTAACCAATTCGTCTCTTGTCATAGCCTCATCCAAATACTTCTGCATGATTTCCTGACCAACAACTGTCATGTGATCATCTGGTAAGTAGTTGTAGTTAGGAATAAGCTTTCCTGCATCTGCATAAGACTTAACTGATAATGAAAGTGGGTCAAGTGCTGAAGCATCGATGTTGTCGAATGCTGGAACAAGTGCGCACTGCTCTGTAAGGAATGCATTTCCTTCTGGATCACTTACTAACCAGTTAAGGAAGTCAAGTGCTGCCTGTCTCTGCTCATCGCTTGTAGCATCTGAGCTATCTACGAAGAAGTACTTAGAACCGCCACCAACAAGCTTTGTATTTGTGTCATCAGATGTGTTCTCAGGTACTGGCATGATTCCCATATTCTCTGTGTAATCGTACTGGTTGATTACTGACCAATCCCAGTTACCACCAAACATGAATGCGATATCGCCCTGTGCAAGCATCATTGAAGACTCTTCACGGTCAGCGTTTGCTGCTGAACCCTTAGCATAGTTGTAAGCGATTAATGTGTCGAATGTATCCATAAGCTCATTGAACTTTTCGTTGCTTCCAAGATCAGCTTCACCAGCTAATAATGAGTTAACGAATGCATCTGGATCTTCCTGCTGCTCATATACTTCTGCGAAGTAATGTGCGCCAAGTGACCAATACTCAGAAAGGACACCAACTGGAGTCTCCATTCCGCCAGCCTTAAGCTCATCTAAAAGAGCCTGGAAATCATCAAGTGTTGCAACTGATGATGGATCAAATGTCTCGCCTGTGATTGCCTCAATTGCATCTGCGTTGTAAATAACACCTCTTGCCTCTACACAAACTGGGAAACCAGCAAGCTTATCGTTTACTGTGATACCAAGTGTTGTGTGACTAGCCCAATCTTCATTTGAAAGATCATAAGCATAATCATCAGCAAGTGAATAAATATCTTTTGCATCAACCATTGTAAGTGTATATGGATCGTTTGATGCATACTTTGTTGCTACCTGAGATGCAACTGTTGTATCAGTATCAGCGTTGTATACCTCTACGTGTACGCCAGTAGCTTCCTCATAAGCTTCAGCCATTTCTTCGAACTGTGTCTGAATCTCAGTCTTTGAATTAAGTACTGTGATTGATACGCCTGAGCCTGAAGCACCGTCAGATGAACCACCCTCTGAGCTACCACAAGCAACTAGTGAAGCTGACATTGCAGCTACCACCATAAGTGATAATAACCTCTTCTTCATTACAATTAACCCTCCTTCAAATAGGTTCGTGTGTTGTTTACAAATTGGATATTAGCATTCAACATATACTATGTCAATCGGTTGACATACAATTCAGAGTCTACAGTGTTCATTTTGTAAAAATAGGTCAAATTGTTAGAATTATTTTTGTGCATTATTCACCTAATATAGGCATAAAAAAAGCTTTAACATATGTCAAACGTGTGATATATGTTAAAGCCGCTATATTAATTATTTACTCTTTTTTATATCAAATAAAGCTGATATAGGTTTAACAGTTATGTTGTCTATGAAATAGGCAATTATTACAGAACCCATTAATGTAGCTAGTGAAAGGAATAAAAATCCCATGCCTTTATGCATTAACGAGCTGGTAAATGCATAACAATATTTTCTCACTGCAAAAACCAGCACCAACATATGCCCTAAGATAATGCCATAGCTATATTGACTAATCAGTCTTATCAGATAGATATTTTTAAGCTTATCACCTAGCCTAAAGAATGAAGCCATTATGCCAACTGATGCAACTATCATATATGGATAATGGGCTGCCAAATCATCTGACATAGGTGGATACATATGTATTGCCACTTCAAATAATATTAGCGCAATTCCTCCAGCCACCATTGCAATGTTATCGTATTTACGTGACTCATCCAAGCTATACCAATAACCTATTAAGAAAATCATAAGCCAGAATGTAAAATTCATTGGCATGGCATTTTCATTGATAATTACTTTTGTAAGAACAAAATATATGTATAGAACAAATATCAATGCAGTCATTTTCTTGTATGGCAATTCTTTAAGCATGTATCGTAAAAACGGTACCAGTACATACAAAGAAATGATTACATATATAAGCCAAAAATGATGAACATTTGCCTTAGAATAATCTGCAGTAATTATTTTATAAATTGCAGTTGTAAATGATGTATAGCGCTGCGCATTATACTCCCACAAATAATAAAAATAATATATTACAAGAGGCACTATTATCTTGGTAAATCTTCTGCCATAAAATGTCAAAAGATTTTCATCCTTAAATCGTAGTAACAATGCACCTGATATCATTAAAAATAAACAGTTGCCTCCTACCCCGGAAATACATCTAATAAGATTTAAAACTTCATATAAAGGCGTTCCAGCCATACCTGATGCATATGGCCAGTCCAAAGCCAGCACATGAACAAACATAATAAATAATACCGCAAGAGCACGAATGTAATCATATACTGGTTTATGATTGTTTTCTGGTACCGCTAATGTCTGTTTTATATAGCCTGTATCTTTAATAGATTTTACAATACTATAAACACTGCATAACACAACAATTAAAATGGCGATAAACCAATTAATAGGATGTGTTGTAAACACTCCTATAATAGCCAGAAAAAGGATATCTATAAATATCCAATAGGCCACTGCGAATAAACTTTTTTTCATCATTCCTCCACGTAGCATGACCGTAAAAAAGCTGCATCGTATATACGATACAGCTTTGTGCTACGACATAAAAAAATTTAGGATTAAAGATCTACTGAACCAACACGATCCTTGTTTGCTACATAATAAATCTTGCGCTCCTCTGGCTTGATGTAGATGTTGAGCTCTTCAAGAGTCTCTTTCTTGTAATCCTTCTTAAATTGAGCCTGTGCTTTCTTGATGCACTCAGCTTCTGTAAATTCACGATCCTGATACTGAACAACAGCTGTTGTTACTACTGCCTTCTTAGACTTAGCAGCTGCTTTCTTAACAGTCTTTGTAGCTGTCTTCTTAACTGCTGTAGCTTTCTTTGTTGCTGTTGCTTTAGCTTTTGTAGCTGTCTTCTTAGCTGCTGTAGCTTCCTTTTTAACTTCTGCAACTGCTTTCTTAGTTGCTTCACTAGCGCTTGCTGCTGCAGTCTTTACAGTTGTAGCAGCAGATGCAGCTGACTTCTTTACATCGTCAACTGTAACCTTTGCATTTGTTACCATTTTTTCACCCTCCTATATGAGCAAACAATTATTATTTTTTATATGCCCTTTATTATAGTCATTTACTCACTCAATTGCTAGTACATTCAATGAATTTTCTACCAAATTACTAATAAAATATAAATTATCAATTCTTTTTAGTACAAATTGCAATTATATATAGAAAGTTGATTATATTTTGAATTATCTAAAAATGGTTGTTCAAAGTTTCAAAAAAACTTGCACTTGTTAATTCAGAAGAATCCTCTGGGAAGTCTATGGATTCCCAAAGCTTTGTATTCATATCAGAAAAATATCTATCCTCCAAATCAGAAACAATATCTTCAAGCACCTGCTTACGGCGATTCTCAATGATTACTGTTTTATTTTCTTCTGATAATTCTTCGTTATACTTATCCAAACACTGGAAGAAATAATATCCTCCATCAGCAGCAATTGCTGTTGAAACTTCATCTGTATCAAGATTAAAAACTACATCATCTACTTCCTCAGGATACTCTCCTCTTGCGAAGGTAACCTGGTAAGAATCTAGCTCTGTGTATGTTGATGCAAGTCTTTCAAATGTATAGCCGTAATCTATCATTCCCTGGATAGTTTCAGCTGTGGATTCGTCTGAAACATACAGTACAAATGCTTCCATTACGCGAGCCTCATCCTCTGATACTTCTTCATCAACAGAGTTCATTAACTCTTCGTATACTTTAGAGGCCAAAGCATATCGCATATACATTTTTTCGATGTCTTTTTTCTTTGCTTTTGTAAAACTTTTTTCTGCCGAATTTAATGATTTATAGTACTCTTCAGCAGCATCTGAGCAAGCGTTTTTTTCTGATTCTGAAAGCTCTATTTCCTGCTCACTTGCGTAAAGATTTAAGATGTATACTCTTGTCAAATGTTCCATAGTTAAATCTTTGATTGAGCTTGTCATTGTATCAGTGTCATAATCCTCTGACCAAAGATTTACTCCATCGACAGATCCATATATGTTTTTCTCATTTAAAAGATAAACCAGAGCTTCCTTTTTAGAGCATTTAAAATCTCCGATTTTAAACACAGTATTGTATCCACTAGATGTATCAAAATAAACTACTTTATCTCCTATGGTGCATCCAGTAAAATTAACCGCTAGGCATATCGCAAATGCGATAGGTAATAACTTCTTATAAAACTTCATATTAACCCTCTACTACAAGATATCTACCATCAGAAATAGAGAAAACTTCTTCGGCTGATAATATTTCTTCTTCGCTCATGCCAGTGATATCCATTTCATCTTCAAGATATTCAAGTACCTCTTTTTTATTCTTGCAGACTGTAGCACATACGTCCTCTAAAAACTCTACTGCCTCATCATAATCTTCTGCAACCTTTTCAGGGAATAGCTGTAACTGCTTTTCCAAAAATGTTTCTACTACTAATTTGTCGTACATATATTTATACTCCTTTCAAGTGCAAATGAATAAATGAGCACTTCCTTAACCGGAACATCATATGCATGCTCAATTGCATCTTTGTATAGCTTTAATTGCTTTTCATATCTTAGCACTAATTCATTAGCTTCGTCCACCTTATCAGTCTTGTAGTCCATAAGAATTATACCATCATCTTCTTCAAAGAATACATCGATAATACCCTGCACTAAGATCATCTCGTCAGTAACATCGTCATCATCAAACAATTCCTTTGCATCACTTCCAAATACAAAAGGCTTTTCCTTATATAGCTTTCCATTTAAAGCCGCCTTTGACATACGATTAGATAAATCATCATCTAGGAATACTATCAGTTTTCTATGGTTAATTCTGGCAAATTCATCCTCCGATAAGCTTTTTGTTGCTTCCATGTATTTCAGTTGCTCATCAAAGCTTGAATTATAATCATCTCTGGCAAAATCGAAGCATTCCATAAATCTATGCATTGCCGTTCCATATAAGGCACCGGAAGGGACTTTGCTTTCATCGTCTTTTCCTTCTACAGCTGTACGCATAAACTGTGGAATATAGCTTTCCTCATCGCTCTGAATAAAAGCTGGTGCTGCATCTTCATTAAACTTGAACGCATTCTCCATTGCCTGATGTTTGATTTCTGAAACAGAATACTTGCTTTTATATTTACTATCTGCAAGGCCATTGTATTTAAATGATAACGTATTTACGATAGTGTTTTTTTCTACGCTGTCAGACTGAATAATAGTTTCAATTGTTTTCTTAACCTGTTCCTTTACAATTCCCTTTTCAACCTGGTCAATAAACAATTCCTGACAATCTACAATACGTCTATTGTAGTCTCTAGCTGATGCATTTAAAGAGCGAATAATAAGTTCGATGCTTGTGGATGCCCCTATTTTAGTAGGGAAACTAAGCTTGCTTCCATCCCCGCTAAACTCTTCTAACTTATCAACAACACTTTTATCTTTCGATGGTTTTATTGCACCAGTAATTATTAATTTATCAACAGCTCTTGTAAGGGCAACATAGAGAATTCGTAAGTATTCTCCTCTCTCTTCAGCTGCCGCTTTTGCATGAATCAGATTAAAAAATGGTGTCTTGTAGGTAATCCTTGTAGCAGGATTTCGATAATTTAAAGCTACACCAAGTGAAGCATCATATGAAAAATTGCTTGTATCGTTTCTAAAGCCACGACCACATCCACAAACAAAAACTACAGGGAATTCCAATCCCTTACTTTTGTGAATGGTCATTATTTTGACAGCCTCATCATTTTCACCAACTGTTTTAGCCAGTCCCAAATCCTCATCATAGGTTCTAAGACTTTCAATATAGCTTACAAAACGTGACAAGCCTTTGAAGCTGGTGCTCTCGAAATTAACTGCCTCATCAACAAGTTTATCCAGATTCGCAGAAGCCATCTTGCCATTAGGGAGAGCCTTGCAGTACATTCCATATTTGGTATATTCCAAAATATTTTCTATTATTTCATGGATTGGTGTATCTATTGCCTGCTCCCTGAAATAGTTTAATGTATCAAGAAACTCTGAAACATCCTTTGTGGACTTTGTTTTATCCCACTCAAGTAAGCATCCATACAATGATTCATTCGGATTAATTGTACGTATTTCAGCAAGTCTTTCAGAAGAAAAACCGAACATTTGAGAATGAAGTACTGCCGCCAGAGGAATATCATTAAAAGGATTATCAATAATTGTAAGCATCGACAGTACTGTTTCAATTTCTTCTCTATCAAAGAATCCTGTCTCCTCGGCAACATATGCAGGTATGCCATAATCTTTTAGAGTGGAAATATATTTGTCCGCATGCCCCTTTGTACCTCTCATGAGGATAACAACATCTGATAATCGCATATCTCTAAGATATCGTCCCTCATCGTTTTTTCCACTGACCTGAAAACCTGACGCCATCAGTTCCTTAATGCGCTTTGCTACAACAAGAGCCTCTAACTCATCTCCATTTTCAATATTGAGTTCTTGCATTGAATCGGTATTCTGAGTTGCGATTATTATTTCAGACTCATAGTCCTTTTCATCACCAGGAAAACTCTTATCTCCAAGCTTTAAGGCTGCCTTTTCATCATAGGCAACTCCACCAACATCCATCTGCATAAGAGGCTCAAATACCTGATTGCAGAAATCAAGAACTTGCCATCTACTTCGAAAGTTATTATCTAAATCGATTCGAATATCATTGCCTGTTCCCTCAGTTGGATATGAGTATAGTTTGTCTATAAACAACTGTGGACTAGCCTGTCTAAAAGCATATATAGACTGCTTAACATCACCTACAGTAAAATAATTGCTTCCGTTGCTGATTGCAGTAAGAATCTGCTCCTGCAATTCATTAGAATCCTGGTATTCATCTACCATAACCTCTTTGAAATGCTGCGACAGTTCTATAGCTACAGGTCTTTTTTCGTGCTCTTTTGAATCCTTATTTCTAAGGATTTCAAGAGCCATATGTTCTATATCATTAAAATCGTATATGTTTTTCTTGGCTTTTATTTTGTTTAGAACATCTGTGTATTCTTTTGTAAATCTAATCAGGGCTGATGCCTGCTTTTTCACATACATCAAATCAGAAAACATATCTTCCAAACTGGCTGAATAATATGATTCCTTGAGTTTACCAACTACATCTTTGTATTTTGCTCTAAGGGCCTTTGCTCTGGCTAAATCATCCTCATTTAAAGATGTGCCTTTGCTTCCAAATCTTTCAGAAAAATCTGTACCTATAACAGCACTGTATTTATCTTTAAAAGAAGTAGCTTCGGCTATGCCTCTAAGCTGTGCCAACTCATTTGAAAATATGCTTTTATCCTTTGAATCACAATCTGAATCATATAAATCTAAGAGCTTTGCAACTGAATCTATGAGTCCAGCTACATATAAATCCGTATATACGATAATCTGTTTTATTAATTCGGACTTTTCTAATTCTTGGACGCTATCAATATTGTAAAGATTTAAGGCATTATCATACCATTCATCTACCCATGCAAAACTAGTAGCTTTATCATGTAATGCGAAAACCATTTCCTTTAAAGTGTCTGTTCTTCTGCCAGAAATATACGCATCTGCAAGGAGCTTAAAATCTTCGTCACCATCTTCCAAATACTTTGACAAAAGGTCATTGAACACCTCATCGCAAAGCATCTTTAACTCGCCTGAGGTTCCAATTCTAAAGGCAGGATCCATATCAATTTCATAGAAATAGTTCTTTACAACCCAGCTACAGAAGCTATCGATTGTACGGATATGGGCATTGTGTATAAGGGTAGCCTGTGCCCTGATTCTAGCGTCCGCACCATTATTTGCAATTGCTTTATCAATGGCACGTCTGATTCTGTCTTTCATTTCCGCAGCAGCTGCAGTAGTGAAAGTAACAACCAAAATCTCATCCACATCTATTCCATTTTTTTCATCTAGAATTTCAGATATAATTCGCTCAACTAACACGAAGGTTTTACCACTACCTGCGGCAGCGCTAACAAGCATATTCTTGCCTCTTGTATCCTTCACTAATAGTTGTTCTTTAGTTAGTGCCACTATCCTTGTCTCCTAATTCTTCCTTCATTAACTCCAACACATCAGACTTGTTTTTATGTTTATCCAAATTTCTAGCCTGATATCCTGGTTCATTTTCATCAAAGTGACAAACACTTTTAAAACCACAGTACTTGCAAGCATCTATCTGTGTTCCAAGTTTTGCAGGTGCTGGTTCAAACTGGCCATTGATTATGCCTTCGGCAGTCTTTGCTGCAGATAAAGCTGCATAATCAATTACTGTTTTCATATCCTCCCGACTAATTGCATTAGCTGAAGCTAAAAGCTCGCCGTCTTTTTTTACACCAAATGGAACAATTGAAGATTCCTTTGTCTGCCAATCCTCTATTCCAACTGTGCTATCGTTTGCAGCCAAATCCTCTGGTTCAGATGAAAGGATGCCTTCCATTCTACTAAGCTTTAACTGTTTTTCTTTGACGTTTTCTCCACTGCTACTGAGCTCCAAAAACTTATTAGCCATTTCATAATAAAGCATAGCTGATGGATGCATAGTAGAATTTGGATATTTATCCTTAAGCTTGTCTAAAACGACTCCCATATAAATAGGCAACTGCATCGATAAGCCATAATAGCACTCATCCAAATCCAGCTTATGGCCGCTAGATTTATAATCGACAATTCTAACAGCTCTATCGTCCCCTTCTGTCATATCAATTCTGTCAACCTTACCATTTAGGTTAGCAACCACTTCCCCACTGACAGGGTTGATAATTTCAGATTGAATCTTCTCCTCAAAAAGTTCAGGTTCAAATTCTCCTCTTGATACCTGTGTAGTAATTATCTCCACAACATGTCTTAAGGTCTCTTTCATAGATTCCACTATGTATCTTTGAGTTGAATCCTCCAGAGTTGCAACCTTTGCCATAGACTGGAATGTCTGAGAAATAGCTGTCTCAATATATGCTTCACGCTCTTCTACTGTTACACCCTTAAATGTTTTATTATCTGCCTTTAGGCTATCAGAATATCTTTGAATTGCCTCATGATAAAAGTTACCCATATCAATGCTGGATAATTCAAACTTTTCTCGCTCCTGAAGCTTCATAATGTATGTCAGGAAATATTTATAACTACATTCATTGTATAGCTCAAATCTGGATACTGAGCCCTTTATAGTCTCATCAGCATTTAAAGCCTCATTGACGGCAAGCATTATATCATCCGAGAAATCTTCTCTCTTATGTTCAAAAAATGCTCCCTTTAAAAGAATATCAAGCTCTTTGGCACTGTCTTCCTTTGCCCAGTTTAAAAGTTCCTGTAAGACCACTCTCTCCTGCTCCGACAAACTTTCCAAACCAAAGGAAGCTGCTTTATTCACAAGCTCAATCATATAGTTCAATGAGCTTTTCTTCGATAATAATCTATCTTCTATTGCAAAGCTTTCTATCTCCTTTAAGGACAGATTCTCGAACATATTTTTAAATAAATCAATAAGATATGACGGATTAACAGCTTTTCCCGCTGAATCTACTCTTGGCATAGTAATATAAAGCTTTTCATTTGGCTTTGTAAGCATAAGATAGAGGTAGAACCTCTGTCTGAATGATTTTTGTCTATCTGACGGCGCCAGTTCAAAACCTTGAGCAAGAAGCTGTTCTCTTTCCAGCTGAGAAAGGATTCCGCCATTCTCCACCTTCTTTGGAATTGCATCATCAGATGCGCCTATACAAAACAGCACTTTGATATTTGATAAACGTGTACGTTCAATATCACCCAGAATAACACTATCATTCGCTGGAGGAATTACACCTATTGATGCCGCTGAAAGTCCTGCTTCGAAAATATCATGGAATTCTTCCAAATCCATTTCCTCATCCCCAAGAATTCCCACAAGCTTATCAAGTATATCCATTATAACCTGATAAATCTGACTGTACTCTTTTGCCTTTACTGGCTGATTTCCTTCTTCAAATAGCTTTTCCCTTGATTTAATCTGTCCTTCAAAATCGAAGTAACAAATAATCTCATACAAAGCTGTAGCAATAGTTCTTACTGAACACTTTTTTGAGATTTGCTTATCAAAAGCCATGAAAGGAGCGATAAACTTTTCTCTAATTTCGTTTACTCTGAGTAAGTCCTCATCCTTGGAATAAGAATTTGAACGAATTGCAAAAGGATGGAAATACTTTTTCTTGCCACGGATTCCTGTAGAAATAAGATAGTTCTCCAGATAATCCATTTCTTCGAAAGTTAAATCTGTAAGGTTTGTTCTTAAGAATCTAAAGACGTCCTCTCTTCTGAAATCATTATCAAAAATATCAAACAAGGCATCTATAGCTTCTGTCATAGGATGGAATAAAATCTCTGTTTTTGCGTCAACAAAATAAGGGATATCATAATCGTTCCATATCCCTGAGACTAAATACCTGTACTCCTCCAGGTTAGGTGCCACAACAGCAATATCCTTGTAGTGCATTCCTTCCCTAACCAATTTATTAATCTCTATAGCAACATACTGTAGTTCTTCACGCTGACTTCTAAGACTAGTCAGCAAAACGTGGTTATTTGGCTTCTCCTCACCTAAATATTTCTGTGGCTTTGCCCTGAAAATGTTCTTTTCAAGATGACTGAGAATTGCATTATTTGATAGCCAGCCATTTTCTCTGGAAATATAGGTAAGTTTATTTATAGTTACGCCAACTCTCTTGGCGATTTTATTCATTCTTATCGCAAATTCAGATGACATTGAAAACAACTCATCATCTGCCAGATTTTCTAAAAGAGGTGTATGCTCATCTGCTGTGATAGTAACAGCAACCTCTTCACATATTGCAAGCATGTGCTCCACCAGCTGATACTGGATAGGCGTAAATCCTGTAAATCCATCCAAAACAACTGTTGAACCATTTACTATTTCTGAGCTATCTAACATATCGTTTAGAGTAGATAGAATAGACTCAGTGGTAACGTATTTACCATTTATAAAATCTAAAAAAGCCTCGTACAAAACTAACAAATCCGAGGCTTTTCTTTTGAAGCTTTCCGACATCACAGGTGTGGCAATCATCTCCTTGAGCTTTTCCGGAGTGATGTTGTACTGAGTAAGCTCTGAAATTAATGACTTAACCTGAGTAATGTAGCTGATTCTTGTAATATTATTCCTTAAAGTCTTTATGTCATTAATATTAGAGTTTATTAGCTTGCGAATCACAAGTGATTTTCCTGTATCATCCAATACAGCATTTACACCAGCTCCAAGTTCTTCAAATACTCTGTATGCCAAGCGATTAAATGATAGAACATCGATGTTCATAATACACTTGTTAGGGTGCATAGAAACAAGAAGTCTTTGGGTGGACATGGTGTACTGTTCTGGCACAATAACAAGAAAATTCTTGTCTTTATTTGCCATAGCTTCTTTTATTATTCTTTTATAAAGGGTAGTGGATTTACCACTACCCGAGTTACCAATTATTAATGATAATGACATTATTACTCCTAGTGATTATTGAGGGAACATACCTCGCAGCATAGTTGCCATAGAGCCCATTCTAGACCTCTGGTAAGGCTTTCCCTTCAAATATAATTCTGCAACATTAATATTCTTTAATTCTTCCACTGGAACCTCGTATGGATTTGAATCAAGAATAACTATATCACAGCTTTTGCCCATCTCCAACGTTCCTCTCTCTTTCTCATCAAATAATGAGTAGGCACCATTGAATGTAGCCATTCTTAATGCATCATATACAGACACGGATTCCTCAGGATTTCTGTTATTACATGCGTCATGAATCCACATAATTGGATTTGGATCAGAGGCCGGAGCATCTGAATTAAAGCACACCTTTATTCCCAAATCATTTATTGATTTTAGTGGATTAATTTTTGCAAATCTATCATCTGACAACATCTCTTTAACAAAATCATCTACACCAGAAATATGTGACAGCATAGAAGGCCTAGCGGAAATCATAATATTGTATCTCTTGCAGGCCTTTAAAGCACGCTCTGTAGGAAGTGAGCCGTGTAAAATGATATGTCTATGATCATATCTAGGATAATCCTCAAGGGCTAGGGCAATGGCATTTACTGCCTGTTCAAATGCTGCATCCCCAACAGCATGTAAAGCTATTTGATAGCCCGCCCTGTTGGCATTAATACAGAACTTTTGAACATCGATATCATCATAATATGAGACACCTTTGTTTTTTACAGTAGCATAATCATCAATTAAAGCTGCATCTAAGTTGGCAAAAGTACCATCCAAATCTGCAAATACTACACGATTCATATCTTTTTTGGTAATCTTATCCACATTAGCGCACTGATATGCAACTCTCAGTTGCATTCCATTATCAAGTCCTTTCGCTACCGAACGCTCCATATCAAAATCATAATCTCGAATAAAACCTAAACCACTAGCTGAGCAAATCAATCCGACTCCTCTACTTGCCAGGAAATCTGATGTTTCCATCATTGAATCAATGACTTTCTTGGTAGATAAGCCATGAGTTATAAATTCGCAGGCGGCAGCAAAAGCTTCCTGTTTCAATTCTCCTGTAACAGGATTGAATCCTCTAAGATTTTCCGCCCTAGACTTAACAGCCTCAATAAAAAGACTATTAGCAACACCTGAATGGGCATCATGTTTTATGATAAATGCAGCCTTTTCAGGACAAGCCGTATCCATCTGTTCTCTAAGAATTAAATATCCTTCTGAAACAGAAAACTCTGTTGCACCAAAGCCTACGATTATACTTTCTCTTGATTCTTTTGCATATTTTTCCAACTGTTCCAATATCTTTGCATTGGAATCAGTATCATTTATTGGAAACATCTTATGTAATACAGAAAAGCCAGAATAGTGTGTATGGGTATCTACAAATGCAGGCAAAGCAACATTTTTGCCTAACTCGATAGGAGGAACCACCTCATACTGAGTTGGTAATGTGTTGCCAATATAAGCAATACGTCCTTCCCTTTCAACCAAGTAATTAGCAATTGTATTGTTTTCATCACAAGTGATTATTGTTCCATGAAATACCTGCATTTTTCTCCTCCATACCCCTCATTAACTATTTTTTAACCGGTCTGTAAATATGTCTTGGAATACCATCTACCATGATAGGCGATACATCCCCTTGTATCAGTGGTCTAACATATGTAATAAAGGCTTCTGTTACATATGTGCCATCATGAGTAATCCAATTTCTAGGTACAAGCTTTTCGTCATTAGCAATCTTGTGAACATCCTTAACCTCTGTACCACACTGATAAGGATCATCTGAATGGCGAGTAAGTGTAACCATCTTGCCTGTATCTCCCTCATCTGCAGCAAGGACGGCAGCACCACCAACCTGATATGCTTCAAGAATATCAACACGTGAAGCTAAATGTGAGCCAGCTCTCTGAAGTGTAGAAAGCTCAATAGCTCTTGTCTTACAGCCAAGCTCTCTTCCAATGTAGTTGCATAGATAAGCAGCTGTTCCTGTAAGCTGTTTGTGATTGAATGCATCTACGAATTCAACATTATCACCTAGCTCACATACATATTTACCTTCTTTTGTATGAATACCTTCAGATATACATACAACTACTGATTTCTGTGTTTTAAGAAGCTTTACAACTCTTTCCTTAAATTTATTAAGATCAAAAGCAACTTCTGGTAAATAGATTAAATCTGGTCCCTCACAATCCTCTCCTTTTGCAAGGATAGATGCGCCTGTAAGCCAACCAGCATTACGTCCCATGATTTCCACAATTGTAACAAGGCCTTTGTCATATTCGAGGCAGTGGCCATCGCGGATAATCTCTTTAACTGATGTACCAATATATTTAGCAGCACTACCAAATCCAGGTGTGTGGTCAGTAAGTGCTAAATCATTATCGATAGTCTTAGGACATCCTATAAATCTAATTTCGGAACCTGTAAGAATGGCGTAATCAGAGAGCTTCTTGATGGTATCCATAGAATCATTACCACCAATGTAAATTAACGCCTCAATTTCGAGCTTGTTAAGAATTGAAAATATTTTTTCATAGGTTGCCATGTCTTTGTGAATTTCAGGAAGTTTGAAGCGACATGAACCAAGATACGCTGCTGGAGTTCGCTTTAAAAGCTCAACATCCAAATCATTTTTGATGAAATCAGAAAGATCAATATAATCCTCTTCCATCAAGCCTTTGATTCCGTGGAGCATACCGTATACCTTGCCAGCACCACGGTCTTTTGCTGTTCTGAACACTCCTGCTAAAGAAGAGTTGATTGCGGCGGTCGGTCCGCCTGATTGTCCCACAATTACGTTTCCAGTCATTACATTTTACCCCCAATCATTTAAGTTTCATGATTTATTATCAACAGCTAGTGCTGCAATAATCCCCCAAAATCAATCATCTCTAGGATCGTCCCTAAAATGCCCTGCAATAATATCACATACACACCAAATACCTCCTCCAATAGTGGATGCAATAAATATCTTGATAACGTTTATTATTAAATTGCCGGCTGTAAGGGTACCACCAGTAAAACCTGTAACTAGCCAATAAACTGGCCGAACAAATAGCCAATAGCCTCCAATATATAAGCCGAGGACTGTGCCAAGAACGCTAAATAGCACAGCTAAGGCTTTCTTTGCACTCTTTTTCATATAATATAATTGCTCCTACAATATAATCCTACTTAAAATGGTAGCATAATGAGGCCAAAAACGCCACATAAAATACCGTAACAAATAACTGCAATTATAAGGGCTACGGCAAAGCCTGCGATTACATCCTTGATAAAATGCACACCGCCAATAACTCTTATTACGGCAAGTGCTAATCCAAGGATTATCACAAACACTGCCAATGCCACAGATGACTGCATTATTGTAAAAGCTACCATGAAAATAGAAAATACGTGTCGGCTTGGAAAGCTTTTTCCCTTTGTATCTTTATTCAACGCTGGAACAAAATCATATACTTCATATGGTCTTGGAGCACTAATGATTTTTCTAAAAAGAGATACGATAGTAAAAGAAACCCCAGGAATTAAAATGCTTCTATACAAAAGATTATAGTCTCCTGAAGGGTTAAAGAACGCCCCGTAAACAAGATATCCTGCGTACAACAAGACTGTAATATAAGTAATGGCCTTGTCCAGCACATTAAGAGCTGTAACAAGACCATTATTATTTTTAATATGTTCTGTAATTGCTTTGTAAGCTATCATAAATTATGCACCTATTAAAACAGTATTTGCGGTATGTGTTTTAACAGCTTCCTCAAAAAGATTCTGTGCAAATGTAATATCCTTTCCCATAGAAAAAGCCATTTCCTCGTAAAGCTTGCGACCTGCGACTGCAAGTGTCTTTTCATCAAGGGCCATTACCTTTTTGCCAGCAGCAATTCTCTGCCACTTTCTGATAAGTACTGTCTTTACTACCTGGGCCAATGACTCAGGTGTAAACTCACCCATTACCTCTTTAAATTTTTCCTGAAGAGCTCTTTCGTTTGGCTCCTCAATGCACTCAATGTTGTCAATGTTTTCAAGAATTCTAGTAAAAGTCTCCTGCTTTGCTACTGGACGTAACCTAACTGTTGAGCCACTAATTGGAGTAAATACCTTTGCCCCTGCCTTAAATACAGGCGACATGCAGTAATAAGTTTTGCGAGAACCTTTGCCCATAAGTTCCATGTCATCAATATCTTCAATCTGACAAACACCACTGCCCTCATGAACTAAATAATCGCCTACCTGATATTCCATTTTACACCATCCTTCTAAACCATTACAACAAGTACCTCCATAACTCCTATTCCCCTAAGATATAGTTTCGATAGGTTTATTATAGCACGATTTGTCTTGTCTAGACACAAAAAATTCACATTCGTTAATTATTCCCACGAATATTTAAAATTGAAAGATGGATTTTGTAAAAAATGACAACATTCTGACAAATTAAAAGAAAAAAGAAAAGGGTTAGACTGTGAGCCGGGTTATGTCTTTTAAAGTAGTCATCTATCTAGGATTACTGTCGCCAATAATCTCAAGCGTTCAACCTAGTGCTGGCGGGCCGCGTACGCACTTTTTAGAACTTGCTTCGGATGGGGTTTACATGGCTTTCGTTGTTACCAACGAAACGGTGGTCTCTTACACCGCCTTTCCACCCTTACCCATAATAATATGGGCGGTTTATTTCTGTTGCACTATCCTTGGAGTTACCTCCACCAGCCGTTAGCTGGCATCCTTGCCCTGTGAAGCCCGGACTTTCCTCTCTCCTATCATTACAATAGAACAGCGACTACTCATCTAGCCCTTTATAAACATTATTAAAGAATACAACTTCCTCCAATAAACTCGCGAACCAGTGAATTGTTAGGAATAACATCTGGTGCCATTGGAAGGAAATAATCTAAAAGCTTTATGAGGCGCTTTGCCTCTGGATGCATTGGATGATCAGATGGAATTGCATATAGTTGAGGATCAACATATAGCTTAAGCACTGCCATCTCGTATATTAAAGCTGTGTTGAAAACATGATCTGCCTGCTCCTGGAATGGGAAAATGTATTTTTCCTCTCCTCTTCTAACAGAATCCCACATTGCTATGGTCTCTGCCGCAGATGTAGCTCTCGTTCTTGAATCTCGTACAATTCTACGAATCAATCTGCCGTCAGCAGTTGAAAGTGGATTATGCTCATCAATAGAAAGCTGAGTTAATGCAGAAAGATAAATCTTGTATTTGCTTTCAGCAGGAAGTGATGAACTCATTCGATCGTTAAGTCCATGAATTCCTTCGATAACAAGTATATCATTTTTTCCTAACTGCATATAGTGATCATTATACTCTCTTTTTCCAATTTTAAAATTAAAATTTGGAAGAAGGACTCTTTCGCCTTTTAAAAGCTTAACCATACATTCGTTGAAATATGGAATATCAAGACCTTCGATAGATTCAAAATCCTTTTCACCATATTCATCTACAGGCATTTGATCACGATTTAAATAAAAATCATCAAGTGGTACTGGATGAGGTACGCACCCTAGCGCTCTAAGCTGTGCGGCAAGCTTGTGTGAAAACGTGGTCTTTCCTGATGATGAAGGGCCAGCCATCATAACAAACTTAACATCCTTATTTGAAGCGATTGTACGAGCAAGCTCGCCAATATTACGCTCCATAATTGCCTCCTGAGATAAGACAATATCTCTTATTCTGCCACTTGCTATAGCATCATTTAATGCACCAACAGTAGGAACTCCCATTGTTCGTCCAAATTCAGATGATGCCTGCTGAACTGAAAATAGCTTTATTGGACTGGTAAACTCTGCAACAGTCCTAGAATCTCCCTTAAGCTTGTTGGCGTTAGGAAATAGTAGCATAAAACCATGCTCAAATTTCATCAAATCAAAATACTGCAGATACCTGGTAGATGGTACCATGTATCCATAGAAATAATCAATACATCCATCCAAATCGTACACATTTATATTTGAACTTGTACGATATTTGAGCAACTGCTCCTTATCTTTCATATTGAAGCTATGGAACAATTCCTTTGCCTGGCTGGTTTTAATTGAATACTTTTTAAGAGGAATATCCTGCTGAACTAAATCAAGCATTACTTTTTTAAGCTCCTCAAGCTTTTCCTCTGTGATTTCACCAACTCCATCAATAGTGCAGAAATCCCCTTGACCCAAGGAATGCTCCACCCTAAGGTATGGATTTGCTGGCAATGGATATATATCCATAAGAGCGCGCTGAAGTAAAAATACTACACTTCTACGGTATGCTCTGCGACCGTCTTTGTCAGCTGTAGTTAGGAATTCTAGCTCTGCAACACCTGTTACAACCGTGTGTAGCTCGGTAAGGCTGCCTTTGTACTTTGCAAGGACAATATCATCCTTATAATCAGCCTGATGAGCTTCTGCAATGTCTAATAACTTTGTACCGTCTTCGTAAGTCTCTTCCTTACCGTTAATAATTACTTTAGCCATGACTCTTCCTCCGTTTCAGCTCCACTTGCTGTATTAGCTCAAGCTCATTCAACAGTATCGCTTTTCTATGTTGTATTGGGTCAGTGACTTCTGATGCTTGAAGTGATTCAAGCTTATTGAGGATTGATGTATATTCTCTTTTATTCTTTTCTAAAAGCACCTGCAATAAATCTGGAGATTTTTCCATAATGATTGGACCATATTCAAGCTCAGCATCCGAAAGCTCGGTGCGTTGGCCAGAAAATGAAACTTTCATTATAGGATAAATCTTGCCTTCTTCAGCACATAAACTTTCATCAAGAAATTGAAAACCATTTTCCACAAGATACTCACGAAGAGCTCTGTATTCTGACTGAGGTTCCAAAATAAGTGTCTTTGCACTCTTTGCAACCATAAGCCTTGCATCTAAAATCCTCTTGATTAAAGCACCACCCATACCACAAATACATATGACATCTGCCTCAGACTCACCAAGCTTGGCCAATCCATCTGATAATCTGAATGTGACCTGGTCTGAAAGATTAGCCTGTTCAACATTAACCTTTGCTGATTCAAGCGGACCTTTATTTACGTCCATTGCTATGGCTTTATTAGCCATTTTATTCTCTAAAAGAGAAATTGTAAGATAACCATGGTCACAGCCAACATCGGCAATGGTGTCACACTTAGGCACCATGTCATATACAATTTGTAATCTTGGAGATAATTTTATCATCAGTTTATGTCCAATTCTTGTAATTAGCATTAAGGAAAAACTGCCATGCAAATTGCCTTCGGCAATGGGCAGTTCTTGAGCATAACAAAATCCTTCACTAATGTTCGGATTTTATCATGCATTTACTGATCAAGGTAGTCCTTAAGCTTTCTGCTTCGACTTGGGTGACGAAGCTTTCTAAGAGCCTTTGCCTCAATCTGTCTGATACGCTCACGAGTAACGTTGAATTCCTTACCTACTTCTTCAAGTGTGCGTGCCTTTCCATCCTCAAGACCGAATCTAAGGATAAGAACGCGCTGCTCACGCTCTGTAAGTGTATCAAGAACTTCGTGAAGCTGTTCCTTTAAAAGTGTAAATGTTGCAGCCTCTGCTGGCACTGGAACATTTTCATCTGGAAGGAAATCACCAAGGTGGCTATCTTCCTCCTCACCGATAGGAGTCTCAAGTGAAACTGGCTCCTGAGAAATCTTTAAGATTTCGTGTACTCTATCTACTGTAATGCCCATTGCTGCTGCAATTTCCTCTGGAGTTGGTTCGCGGCCGTACTCCTGAAGTAACTGTCTAGAAACTCTGATGAGTTTGTTGATTGTTTCAACCATATGTACAGGGATACGGATTGTACGAGCCTGATCTGCAATGGCACGAGTAATAGCCTGTCTAATCCACCATGTAGCATATGTAGAGAACTTGTAACCCTTGTGATAATCGAACTTTTCAACAGCCTTCATAAGACCAAGGTTACCTTCCTGAATAAGATCAAGGAAAAGCATTCCACGACCTACGTAACGCTTTGCAATAGAAACAACAAGACGAAGGTTTGCCTCAGCAAGCTTGTTCTTTGCTTCCTGATCTCCATCTTCCATTCTCTGAGCAAGCTCAACCTCTTCCTCTGCAGAAAGAAGTGGTACCTTACCGATTTCCTTAAGGTACATACGAACTGGATCTTCGATGCTTACTGAATCAGGTACTGACATATCGATATCTTCAATATCCTCATCATCACTAGCAAGAAGAAGTGCATCAGATGGGCCTGAAGAGAAGTTTACATCGATACCTCTCTTATCAAGGTATGTAAGGATACGCTCCATCTGCTTTGCATCGATTTTGTAATCCTTTAAGAACTCTGAAATTTCATAGTCCTCGATAATGCTCTTCTGAGACTTTGCAATCTTTACAAGCTCAGTAACCTTTGAATCTAATTCATCGCTTCCGAATGAATCAAGGTCATCATCGTCATCATCGTCATCATCTCTATCAACTGATGTCTTTGCTCCTACAGATGCAAGGAACTCATCAACGTCCTCATCATCAGCTGTCTCGTCAATGTTGTCGAAATCATGCTCGTTAAATTCAAGATCCTCTGCTGAAATCTCTTCTAAGTCTGCGAAGTTTACATCCTTGTCATCGGACTCTGACTCTTCTGCTTCAGCCTCGTCTGCTTCTGCTAAAAATGCATCTGCAGCTGCTTCTAAATCCTGGTTTTCGATTAGTTCTTCAACTTTCTTTTTTGCCATTTTTATTCCTTTCTATAGTGAGAATTCTAAACGCTCAAGTCGTTGTAGCTTCTTCTTTCCTTCCACCAAGCTCTTTAAATCTGCTCCATTTTTCTGTGCCAGCTCAAGTGAATGTTTTTTTATTCTAAGCAAAGTTTCTTTTAGTGCTTTGCTAAGATCCGTATTGTCTGTAAGTTCTCCAACAGTTGTATTGAAGAGAGCGGCTACTACTCGCCTGTCCTCGTCTTCCATAAATAAATCAACTATTCGAGCGGTATCAACAGTGCTTCCATCTGAAAGGTATTTGAATACCTCTGTTGCTACCTGTTTGTATACACCTTCTTCGAAATCGTCAGGTGTTACATACTCCTGTATCTTTCCATATATGCTTGTATCTTCTACAAGCCAGGTAAGAAGTAAACGCTGTGACATTTTCATGCCATCATCCTTTGGCTTAGGAGTACTTCGGCGCTCGGAATCTCTGTTTTGTGTCTGGTTCTTTGCTGTAATTCCAGATTGCCCCAGCTCGATAATATATTTACCTAGAGCTTCGCGAGGTATGTTGAAGCGAGCCGCCACTGATTCAGTGTAGTTCTCTCTTTCAAGCTGAGTCGGAAACTCTGTAACAATCATTCTTGCAACTTCTTTTTGGAAGTCGGACTTTTTCTCAGGATCGGTCAAATCGTAATTCTTTTCAAGCATTCTCACCTGATACATAAAGCTATTTTCCGCATTCTGAATACGTTTTTCGTATTCCTCTGCTCCTAAGGCTTTAATAAATTCATCAGGATCCTTGTATGGTGACATATTGATGACCCTACATGAAATACCTGCATTTTTAAGAATTGGGATTGCTCGAAGTGCAGCCTTTTGACCTGCCCCATCGGAATCATAACTGAGATAAACGTCTTTGACGTATCGCTTCAGCATGCCGGCATGGCCTTCTGTAAGAGCCGTGCCAAGTGAGGCAACTGCATTATCGAATCCTGCCTGATGCAAAGATATAACATCCATATAGCCTTCACACAGAATAAACTGCTGGCGCCTTGTCTTTCTGGCGAAATATAAGCCAAACAAGGTCTTAGACTTATTGAATATCTCTGTCTCAGGAGAGTTAAGATATTTTGGCTCGCCATCACCCATAACTCGTCCGCCAAAAGCAACAACCTTGCCATTGGCATCGAAAATAGGAAACATGGCACGATTCCAAAATTTATCGTGACCACCGCGTTTTTCATCGATGGTTATAAGACCACAATCCTTTAAAATCTCATCCTCATATCCCTTACCTCTAAGGTATTTATAAAGGGAATCTGAATATTTGCTGGTGCACCCCAAACCGAATTTGTGAAGTGTATCAGCTGTAAGCTCTCTCTTGGTGAAGTAGGCCATTGCCTGCTCCCCTTCTTTAGAACGAAGCATCTTATAATAATAGCCTGCAGCCTCTTTATTTATTTCAAATAAACGGCTGCGTCTGTCGGCCCTTTGTCTCTCCTGGTATGTCATTTCCCTCTGAGGAAGGGTAACACCACATTTAGGAGCAAGTTCTTCGATAGCTTCTTTGAAAGTCATGTTTTCATAGTTCATAAGGAAGCTGAAAACATTTCCTCCGGCTCCACATCCAAAGCAATAATACATCTGCTTTTGTGGACTTACCGAGAATGAGCCTGTTTTTTCATTATGAAAGGGACAAAGTCCAAAATACTGGCTGCCCTTTTTTTGAAGGTTAACATATTGAGAAATAACATCGACTATGTCAGTTCTAGTTCTGACTTCCTCGACGACTTCATCTGAATAATAAGGCATGTATTCTCCCTAAAATATAATATT
>JAEEGH010002031.1_pt1 | contig 55917 bp, 52 predicted proteins | sample 9134181 | NCBI WGS metagenome assembly JAEEGH01 (sample SAMN16246544, study PRJNA631951) | gut metagenome | biome: gut microbiome; feature: rumen; material: DP-attached | host: Bos | place: Iran: Karaj | collected 2018-10 | reverse complement strand
CCTAAGATCTCTACAGGAATCGAAGGACCTGCCTTCTTGATAGGCATACCCTTATCGTCGTACATAGCTCTTACGTTACCTAAGATAGGTCCGCATACAACTGTATCGCCCTGTCTTAATGTACCGCGCTGGATGAGAACGGATGCAACGGCACCTCTGTTCTTATCGAGCTTAGCTTCGATAACAGCACCCTTAGCCTGGCCCTTAGGATCGGCCTTGAGCTCCATGACGTCTGCCGTAAGCAATACGTTTTCGAGAAGGTCGTCAATACCTGTGCCCAGCTTTGCAGAGATAGGTACCATGATCGTCTGGCCGCCCCACTCTTCACATATGAGACCGTACTGTGTAAGTTCCTGCTTAACTCTGTCAGGATTTGCGCCGGGCTTATCGATCTTGTTGATGGCAACGATGATCTCTGTGTTTGCAGCCTTTGCGTGGTTGATAGCTTCGATCGTCTGAGGCATTACACCGTCGTCTGCAGCTACAACGAGAATAGCGATATCCGTGAACTGTGCACCTCTTGCTCTCATCGTTGTGAACGCTTCGTGACCGGGAGTATCAAGGAATGTGATCTGACGGCCCTTAAGTCTTACTGTGTAAGCACCGATCTTCTGTGTGATACCGCCGGCTTCGCCTTCAGTAACGTTGGAAGATCTGATCTTATCGAGGAGTGATGTCTTACCGTGGTCAACGTGACCCATGACAACGACTACCGGAGGTCTTGTCTCGAGGTTCTCCGGATTGTCCTCATCAACAAAGAGGATATCCTCTTCTGTCTTCTCCTCAAGGAGTTCAGCGTTAATGCCGAAGCTGTCTGCTACAAGGCATGCAGTATCGAAATCGAGTTCCTGGTTGATCGTTGCCATTACGCCGAGCTTCATCAATGCCATGATGATATCAGAGCTCTTCTTGCCGATACCTTCAGCGAACTCCTTAACGGTGATGAATGCAGGGATCTTGATCTCTGTGATTACCTGCTCAACAACGTTCTGCTGTGACTCCTGCTTCTTTTTCTTCTTCTTGAATGAATAATCATCATAATCGCCGTCGCTGTTAACACGTCCCGTGAACTGTGATGAACGTGACTGCTTTCTCTTATCGATGTTGGAGTTCTTCTCTCCGTCTCTTCTGTCGTTATTGTTATGCTTCTTGTCGAAAGCACTCTTCTCTGCATAGGAAGATCTGCTCTTCTTTGCATCTTCGATCGGAGCTTCTGCTCTCGGCTTGGGTGCTCTCTTGAACTGAGGACGCTGGTTGTCATCGTCCTTGTCCTTATCGAATCCGCCGCCAGCGGGTTTCTGGAAACCGCCGCCCTGCTTCTGGAAGCCGCCGCCTCTGTTGTTATTGTAGCCGCCCTGGCCGCCTGATCTCATCGGGCTCTTCTTGTCTCTGCCGGAATATGTAATTACCGTAGAGCTTCTTATAGTCTCGCCTCTGGCAGGTACGTCAGGAAGCGAAATAACTGCTGAAGAGAGCCTCGGCTTAGGAGGTACCGGTGCTGCTTCAGGTTTCTTCTCTTCCTTAACGGGCTCGGGCTTAACCTCAGGCTTAGCCTCAGGTTTTGCTTCCGGCTTAACTTCAGGCTTTTCTTCCTTAACTTCAGGTGCCTTGGGAGCAGGCTCTTCTGCCTTCTTCTCAGGCTTTGCCTCAGCCTTGGGAGCCTTTGGAGCTGCCTTCTTTACAGGCTTCTTCTCTTCTGCGGGAATTTCCTCAGCCTTAGCCTCGGACTCCTTCTTCTCAGTCTTCTTTGCGGAAGGCTTCTTTGCAGGAGCTTCTGCCTTTTCTGTCTTCTCTGTCTTTTCAGCCTTCTCGGTCTTTGCAGCAGTCTTCTTGGCAGGCTTCTTCTCTTCAGCCGGCTTCTCTTCTGCCTTCTCTTCGGCAGGCTTCTTTGCTGCAGGCTTCTTAGCAGGCTTTACCTCTTCTGCGGGAGCAGGTGCAGGTGTCTGGACCTTTACCTCAGCAACGGGTGCTGCCGCCTCAGGTGCGTCATCGGTCTTCTTCTTATGAACACGGCCGAGCCTCATCTTCTTGCTGCCGGATACGCCGCCGACTGTCAGGTCTTTCTTCTTAATATCGTTATCTTCACTCATCAATTATCGTCCTCCTCGCTAATCTTCTCGATTATGGCGGATATACCATCCGCAAAGCTTTTATCTGTAATAGCCGCAACTGCTCTGGCAGGTTTGCCCAAGGCATCTCCCAGTTCATCCGAACTTCCGAAACTGTAACAGGGGATCTCTTCCGTACCGGTTATGTTCCGCAAGATCTTGTCCAAAGAATTTCCCGAAATGTCTTTGGTGATTATCAGGAGTTTTACGTTGCCCGAACGGATCGCTCCGATCACTGAATCGCTTCCTGATACCGCCTTGCCTGCTCTTGCAGCAAGCCCGATCATTCCGTATGCTCTTTCCTTATCTGTCATTACTCTCCTTTGATGCTCTCTAACAGGGATTTTGCTAGTGCCTTGATCTCATCTTCGGTCAAAGGCTTCTTAAGTCCCTTTGAAAGCTTTGCTGCCTTCTTTAATTCAGCAGTTATGCATGCCTCGTTGCGGCAGAGATATGCGCCTCTTCCGGCAAGCTTGCCGGTCGGGTCATATACGACGTCACCGTCAGGTGTTACCACAACACGCAAGAGCTCGTTCTTGTCTCTTACCGTTCTGCAGGATACACAACTTCTTTGCGGCTTTTTCTTCATAACTTCAAATCGCTCTGCTTCTTATTCGTTCTTTCCTGCTTCATCATCAACAACCGTAAAGTCATCGATAAGTGCCTTTGATGCTTCAACGCTCTCATCGGATTCCTTCTTGATGTCGATCTTAAAACCTGTAAGTCTTGCAGCAAGACGAACGTTCTGTCCGCTCTTACCGATAGCGAGTGAGAACTGCTGGTCAGGTACGATTACCTTTGCATATCTCTCAACTTCGCCGTTCTCGTTTGTTGTGATCTCAGTATCAACTCTGGAAACCTTTGCAGGCTGCAGAGCTTCACTGATGAAGAGAGCCGGATCTTCCTTCCAGTCAACGATGTCGATCTTCTCTTCAGCGAGCTCGTTCATGATCTGCTGGACTCTCTGGCCTCTCTGACCTACGCATGAACCCTTTGCATCGATATCGGGATCTTTTGAGTAAACTGCAACCTTTGTTCTGGAACCGGCTTCTCTTGCAACGGATCTGATGATAACGTCGCCTGCCTTGATCTCAGGTACCTCAAGCTCGAAAAGCTTGGTTACGAGTCTTGCGTCTGTTCTTGAAAGAACAACGGAAGGTCTGCCGTTAGCTTCCTCAACGCCCATTACGAGGAACTTCATGATCTTGTCCTGATCGTAATGCTCGTTTCTGTTATTTCTGATCTGTCCGTCGTGCTTAACGATAGCTTCAGCACGGCCGATATTTACGTATACGTTTCTTGCATCCTTACGAACGATGGTACCGGATGTGATCTCACCGATCTTGCCGGAGAACTCCTTCTCGATCTTTAAGGACTCAGCATCTCTGAGCTTCTGGTTGATAGCATTCTTTGCAGCGCTTGCAGCAAGGCGGCCCAAGTCTTCAACGTCGATACCGATCTCGATCTCGTCTCCGACTTCAACATCCTCATAGCCAAGCTCTTTTGCATCTTCAATGGAAATCTCGTTTGCCTCGTCAATTACATCATCAACGACTTCAGCGAGCTTATAAACATAGATCTCGCCTGTCTCTCTGTCGATCTCAGCGCTTACGGACTTGATATCCTGCTTGTTGCCGCCGAACTCACGTCTGTATGCTGCAACAAGACCGCTCTCGATCGCCTGGAAAACTTCCTCTTCGTCGATGTCTCTTTCTTCAGCGAGGAGCTTAACAAGACTTACTATTGTATCCTTGGGTTCCTCTTCATTCTTCTTTCTGGGCATTTTTATTTCCTCCTAACATTAATAATCTTGTTTAAAAATCTATATGACGAACGGCCTTTGCTATGTCCTCGAGTGCGAGTTCCAGCTCTTCGCCGTTATCAAATACGAATGTTGCCTTGCCTTCTTCTGCACCCTTTATTGCTGCAGTAAAGCTCTTCTTGCCGTCGCGGGGCTGATAAAGCGATACGTCAACCTTCTCGCCTGCATATCTTACGTAATCCTTCTCGGTCTCCAGAGGTCTTGTAAGACCAGGTGAAGAGACTTCGAAGAAATCGGGATCGATCGAAGATGATTCATCTATGATCGGATCTACCGCACGGCTTACAGTCTCACAGTCATCGATGCCGATACCGCCACGCTTATCGATATAGAGCGTCAGCACCATGCCTCTGGCCTCTTTGACGTATGAGCAGTCGACCAGGTCAAATCCCAGTCCGGTTACGACAGGTTCAGCAATCTCAAATGCTTCCTGTGCGATTTTCGATCTCTTAGCCAAGTTTTTTCTCCTTCTACAACAAAAAACGGACACGCCATCCGGCTGTCCGTTCGATAAAAACTCTTTTATGAACTGGGTTATTCTATCATATTTAAAAGAATAGTGCAAACCGAAAAATGTCCTCAATTTTTTACACTTTTATATTCATTTCACGCGCCAAATACAGTAAAATAAGTCTATCCAGATACACATGGAAATATGATCCCCAAAGGAGACATTCTATGATTAAACTTATTGCAGGACCTAAGGGCACGGGCAAGACAGCTAAGCTCGTCGATGACATTAACGCAGTTGCAGCTACTGACAGCAACGTCGTATGCCTTGAGAGAGGAAACAGATTAGACCAGCTTCTTAAGCCCACTGTTCGTCTTGTAAATATGAAAGAATACCCCATCGAAGGTTTTGATCAGGTTCTCGCATTCATCTGCGGCATCTGCTCCAAAGATTACGATCTTACACATATCTATGTTGACGCAATCTGCAAAGTAGCTAATAACTACGATCCCGAAGGCCTCGGTGCTTTCCTCTTGAAGCTTGATGCTTTCCTGAAGGACACACCCGTTGTTGCTACTATTCTTTACAGCGGTGATGTTGACAGCCTTCCCGAAGAAGCAAGAAAGTTCGCTTGAGACAATTTAATATCCGGTAAAATTCCCGGGCCTATATACAGGTCCGGGGTTTTTAATAACAATCCACATCAGGAGGGAGAAACATATGGGTTTAATATCAGAATTCAAGGAATTCGCACTCAAGGGTAATGTAGTTGACATGGCAATCGGTGTCATCATCGGTGCTGCGTTCAAGGACATCGTTACGTCTTTCACAGACAGTTTCATCAATCCTTTGATCGCTTCTGTCGGCGGCGCTGAGATCGCAGGCGCGATCAGACTTCCGTGGGTAGACTATACAGGTCTCGACCCTGAGCAGATCGCAGCTCTTTCACTCAACTACGGTGCATTTATCACAGCTATCATCAACTTCCTTATCATGGCGTTGATCCTCTTCTTCATGCTCAAGGCCATCAACACACTTAAGGGTGGCATAGGCAAGCTCGCAAAGAAAAAGAAGGGCGCTAAGGAAGAAGAACCTGCACCTGCACCCGAGCCTTCTGATGAAGTTAAGCTCCTCACAGAGATCAAGGATCTCCTCAAGGCACAGAACAGTAAATAACCGGCTGTTAATGATCTGAAAAGCAAGAGGCTGTCTTAAATGACAGCCTCTTTTTTTACATTCCTTTCATCTGGTCATAAGTTATGCCGTATTTCTCAGCTATGTTTCTCGCATATGAACTCGTATCAGGTTCACTCCGCTTGATCTTGAAAGTGTTCTGATTATTCTTTATCTCCATTACGATGCTTACGATCCTGCTCTTGCCTTCCCAGCCGTTCATCTCAGGAATGCATGAAGCCAGCTCGTGAATGTGGGTGTTAAAGATAACACACGAGCCTTTGTCCTTGAGGATATGCAGAAGGTCCTTGCTAAGATAGAGTGCATCAGCAGCAGATGTCGTGGAGAATGTCTCATTAAAGAGCAGGAGCGAATCAGAATCAGCGATCTTTACTATCTCCTTGATCCTCACTGCTTCTTCTCCCAAACGACCGTAATTGATGGTAAGGTTCTCATCGATTGGGAAATGGGTAAGGATATTCTTGAACGGAATTCCCTTGAAAGAATCTGCAGTTACAAACATTCCCAATGAAGCCATTAAGGATATCATTCCCAACGCCTGTTCCAATATCGTTTTGCCGCCTCTGTTCGGACCGGTAAGAATAAATAACTTCTCATCATCCGTGAACGTAAAATCGTTCTTTACGATATTCTCCTGCCCCTTTATGGCAAGACGGATGTTATAAAGGCCTTGGATCTCCGGTTCCTTACCGGGTATTATCTCCGGAAAGACTACAGAATAATTTTTCTCTTTGAGTTTTCTTCCCAACTTCGCGGCATTTACATAGAATACAAGTCCGCTGTAGAGATTGGTAAGCAGTCTTGAATCGTATTTTGCGTGCTTCTTGATAAGGTGCTTTACCTCTCCGAAATGCTTCCACAAATGCTTTTTGAGATGAGGCGTCATTGCCGTCAGGAGCGGATCCTGATATTTATACTGCTTGAAAGGATTGCTTACAATGGCAGTAACGTTGTAGTCCATTATGGTATAGGTTGACCTGGGCTTATAATCGACGAACTCTATCGCAGTTACATTCTCGATATCCATTTCCGCAGTCAGGGTAACACCTACTATTGCGCCTCTTACGCCCTGAAGGTCCTCATGTATCTTCTCAATATCCGGCTTTACTGCTTTGAACTTCTCGTCTTCGGCTATCTCCTTTAAAGCAGTTCTTAAAGCTATAAGGCCTTCAGCCTTGATATCGCTCTCTGAAAGCGCGCGGCTAAGGGATTCGATAACTTCAACATATACTTTTAATTCTCTTAATTCTTCGAGAAGTCCCGACAGGGAATTGTCCCTGTCGCGCATACGCTTTGCGCCGGTGTTATAGAACTGCAGGATCTTTATCGCATCTAATGAATCCTTGATGGAATCATAGAGTGCCTCGTTATCCATAAGGTCTTTTAAGATCTCCTGTCTGTAGTTCATGTCGTAAGGATCAGTAGGGATCTTAGTCATGATGTCTTTAAGCACTTTCTGTTCCTCTTCGACACCTGTCATAAACTCTATTACTTCATAAAGCGCGATATCCTTTGCACTCTCAGAAGGCAGTTCACGGTAACTGCCGTTCCCGCCTGTTTTATAAAGTATGTCTAATATCTTATTGGGAGTATCTTTGCCCTGCGTATTTTCCATATCTATCCTCATTCTGCTTTTTTATTCACAGTATAAGGAACGGATGTGCGAAAAACAACCTGCCGGAATTATAGTTATCCTGCATCATGCGAACGAAATAAAGTAATTATATTCAGGCATGTCGTTTCCGTACCATAATGAACTGATATGATGTTCTATGCCGTATGACATGGTAAAAGATCTTTCTCTGGTAGTAACCTCAACACCGTCATCGCTGATCCTATCGATCTTCATTACCCAGCTGTCTTTGGCATATTCGGATCTTATCTCGTTTGAGATCTCGCCAAAGTATTCAATTATAATATCGCCTTCTTTTATGTTCTTGAGATCATACTCTTCTCTGCCGGCAAAACTCTGTCCCGCTATTCCGTAACCGCTGCTTATAACTACGACCTTTGCAGTAATGCCGCGTTTACAGCTGCACATGGAAATAAGCATAACTAAAGAGAGAATTAAAGATAAGATCTTTCTCATATAAGCCTCCGTCCAAAACACGCTGCATCATTCTATATTATAGATACAGTTTATCTGTGTAAGAAGTTGCAAAGGAAAACGGTCCGGATATTTCCGGACCGTCTTCTGATCAGTCTTTTTTCTTCTTTTTGTTCTTATCTTTTTTCTTCTTTTTCTTGCTCTTTTTGATCTTCTCGGAATCATCAGTTTCAGCGGCTTTATCCTTTGATGATCTTTTCGAGCCTGTCTTAAGAGCAGCTATTCCGGAAGAAACAAGATCTATTGTTTCCCTGTTGACCGAATAGTAAGCAAATCTTCCTTTCCGTTCAACATTCACAAGTCCGGCCTCAACAAGGCAGGCCATGTGGTGAGACAATGTCGGCTGCGTAAATTCAAATTCGGAGAGGATATCCTTTGCGGTCATCTCGCCTTTCGATGCGATAAGAGACAATATCTTATATCTGACGCCTTCAGAAAGAACGCCCAATACTTTGATGAATTGTTCTTCTTTTGCAGCCATGGTTATTTCTTATCAGGCAATGAGCTGGTCCTTCAGCGCTTCCTCGAATTCGCCCAGGTTAGCGCATGCGATTACTTCAGCGTTGTCCTCAAGAAGGATCTCATCTTCGCCTCTTACGAGCACTGTCATCGGAACTCCCATCTTGCGGAGGAGGATGAGCTGATACTCTTTGGAAGCTTCAGCGGAGAGATACTTGCAAAGAAGTCTTAATACCTGCTTTGCATCCTCAAGATAGATTCCTGAGAGCTTCATTAAGTGGTCTACAACATACATTCCGAAGACATCATTGAAATCCAGAAGATCCTTCATCGGGAAGATCGATGTGAAAGCGGTAATGGACATTCTTCCGACGATCTCTAAGTCCTTGAAATCCTGCATGGGGATCTTGAAGCTCTCAACGTTAGCTGAGAAGAGCTCCTGCATCTGTTCTACGGAAAGCTCGCTCTTAAGATCCTTGATGCGTGCGATCCTTGCCGTGATCTTCTCTTCAGGGAAGAAAGTAGCCTGGCCGATCTCCGTAGCTTTATGAATAAACCAGCTCTCGGGAATCAGGCCCTGACGCTTCCAGCGGTAGAGTGTGCCGTATGAGATTCCTTCCTTTGTGAGCAGGTCTTTTTTTGAGATAAGTTTGTCGTCCATAATTGCCAATTACCCTCTTTCATAACTTAGTTATCTCGATTGTAAAATAACAATGTTACAGACATAAGACATCAGGATAAAAAGAAGGCAACAAAAAGCCCCCGCGCCAACCGCAGGGGCCTTGATCTACGTTGTTTTATACTCAGCTGAAGCTTACGGAACTCAGTATTGTCCTGAAAGCACTGATGGTATTCGGTATTGCTGCAGGGAAGGCGAGTCTGATCACGATCAGTGCGATAAGAATGACAATGATCGCAATGAGGTAATACGCGAGGATAGCTCTCTCGAAGTTCTTAACATTTCTGTTGCGTCCTGCAATGGAAAGGATCAATGTAGCGATAAACCCGATGACCGGAATACAGCTCAAAAATGCAAGCCAGAAATACTTGGATGTGGAAACAGGTCTGTACTGCGGAGGGCATGCATCGACCAGAGCCTGCTCAGCTTCCTTCTTCTGTCTCTTCTTCTCGATCTTGGCATCAGCCTTTTCCTTGGCGATCCTTGCCTTCTCGGCTTCCTTCTCAGCCTGAGCCTGCTTCTTGGCTGCTTCCTTAGCGGCCTGTTCTTCAGCCTTCTTAGCTTCCTTTGCTGCCTGCTCTTCTGCCTTCTTGGCTGCCTTGGCTGCTGCTTCGGCTTCCTTGGTTGCGGCGGCTGTCACTGCAGTTGCTGCAGCTGCAACAGTTTCTGCCGTTGCTTCTGCGGTTTCCTTCACTGCCTCGGCTGCCTTCTCTTCGACAGCGGAGACTTCTTCTTTAATTATCTCTTCTGCCTTGTCAGCTGCTTCGCTGATCTCAGGTTCCATCTTCTTCTCTAAATCATCTGCCATGTGAAAGTCCCCTCCTTGTTCATAATAAATTGATTATAACACGCAATCGAGCAACTTGCTTGCGGAAGTGAGCAATGTCAGTCCGGAGCTTGCTTCAGGACTGAACAATTGCGAACTTACGCGAAGTAAGGGTTGCGAGATAAGTGTTTCACGGAGCGAAGCGGAGTATAACACGCAATCGAGCAACTTGCTTGTAAGGGTTGCGAGATAAGTGATTCATAGAGCGAAGCGGAGTATAACACGCAAGAGTCTTACTTTACGTACCAGCGGTGTCTTATCCTATATGCCTTTGCAACTCTGATAAGTCCGTCGACGATAGCAAGGATCCCGACGATTATCATGTATACGCTTAATGTGTTCTCGGGCGCGAAAAGAATGTAGATACCGCTCACCGCCCAGACTGCGCTCATGATGATGAGCGTCACCACAAACGGCCTGTTATGGGTCTTTTTCGCTCTTGCAAAACAGTTATATGCACAGGCGAAAAGGAGTGCTGCAAAAATACCGCTCGCCATGACAAAAAGCGCACCTTCTTTTACGAATGTGATTACGGTCGTCGCAAGGAGTGCGGATGCCACGGTCGCATCGACCAGATGCAGCTGGAAGTTCCAGTTGTCTTTCTTCATCTTATTTACGCAAAGCACAATGGATATTACCGTTGCGGCAAACAGAAGTATCGATACAAAAAGGAACAGGAAGGATTCCGGAATAAGAAAGATAACAAGTCCTCCGAGGATCATGGCAAGGCCTTTGGCGAGGTCAGATTTTCTGAACTGCCTTACTATGCCTGATTTTGCTACCTTCTTGCCCGCTCCATCCAGAAGGAGATTGTCAGGCAGTGATGCAGCGGCGATCCTGAAGCCTTCGTCATCGCCCAATACGACGCTCAAGACTCTCTCCCAGGCTTTTGTCCCTTGAGCGGAGAACTGCTCCACAGTAAGAGTTCCGTCAGCGCTCATCGCATCGAATAAAGCATTGATGAACCGCTTTCTCTCATCGATATCAACGGAATATATCCACTTGTCAAATCCGCTGTTGATCTTAACAGCCAGAGGATCCATGCCTTCAGGTGCGAACATAAGGTCGCCGTGGTCAATTAGCCACGAACACAGCTCATGCTGGTCACCGCCCTGCTTATCGCTCTTGATGACATAGCTGTCATCTACCTTAGGAGCAAAGACATTGCCAACAACGGAAAACTGCGGAATGATCCTTGTCGTCTTGGAATTTGCTCTCTTTATGAGGTCTTCCTTCAATACCTCAGGACAGAATCCCGGACCGTCATTTGTGTATATATGCTCTACTCTGTCGAAAAGCTCATCAGGAAGAACGGCAGCCGAATAAATAGCCAGATTTCCGCCCTTGGAATGGCCTCCGGTCATGATCTTATCGAATGTGTCAAGGCTCTTTCTCACATAGTCTGCAGCCATCTTCTGGGAGGACGTGAGCATGAAGCTCATCATGAAGTCTTCCTTCCATCCGGCTATCGTGCTGTCGGTTCCGCGGAAGCCGATAAATGCCCATCCTCCATCAGGTTCAGGCGAGAATGTCATTGCCGCAAACTGAATGGAATCTTCCTCGTCGAATACATCCACAAATGAAGATATATAGAGATTACCGAATCTTTTTGAAACGGCTGCAGCCTTGACGAGGTTAGTAAACCTGATGCTGTCGTCAGGTGCCATTTTCCTTATCGAGATACCTTGTCCCGTAAGGAAATTCACGGTATCCTTCAGCGTCATGTGACCACCGCCGGTATAAAGCTCCGGGATATCTTTCAGATCAAGATAGGATAACTGGCTGAGCACGATATTATCGACTCTCGTAAAGGGTCTGTCCTCAAAATCAAGCGAGCCGTACCAGCGCACATAGTCAGTTATGTTATCCATATGCGAACCTGTTATTTCTTTTCGATGGAGTAGTAGACCACGCCGGGCTCAAGTCCGCCCCGCTTAAGGAGACCCATCTCCTCAACGGTTACGAGCTGGAATCCAGCCTTAACGAGCGCGGGAACGATCTTCTTCGTAGCTTCTGCCGTAGACTCATAGAGGTCATGCATGAGCACGATATCACCGTCCTTTACCTTGCCGATAACGCGGTTGCATATCTTGTTGGCATTTCTGCTCTTCCAGTCTTCTGTATCGATACTCCAAATAATGATCGGAAGTCCGGCTGCTTTCTTGACTGTATCATTAAAGCTTCCTCCCGGCGGTCTTAAGCAGGTAGTCTTTCTTCCGGTCAACTTGAGAAGCTCGTTATCTGTTTGCTGAAGCTTCTCTTTTATCTGCTCCTCATTAAGCTTTGTAAGCGTATTGTGTCCGTATGTATGGTTACCGAGTTCGTAATTGAGATCGCCTTCGCGCTTTGCCGGGTTCTCGTTCCATGAGACTCTGTCGCCGACGATAAAGAATGTTGCCTTGCCGCCGTACTGTTCGAATACGTCAATGATCGTATTGGTATATTTCGACGGACCGTCATCGTATGTAAGGGCAACCATCGGTTTGCTTCCGTCAACGTCACGGATTACTTTGCCGTCTTCTCCGAAATAATAGAGATGGTTATTGGCCATGGCTCTCTTGTTCCTGATCATCATGCCGCCGATGAAGCCGTACTGGCTGCCATCCTGCTCGACGATCCCGTCAAGGCCTTCACCTGTATCCTCATTGAAGAAATATCTCTCATCCTGATAGTCGATCCAGCCTGTCTTCATAAGGCCTGTTTCTTCATCGAAGAAATACTGCTTGCCTTCAATGACCTTAAGGCCTGATGCAATTACCGCAGTGTCGGGATCGGCATAATACGTGCCTTCTTCTAATTTGAGCAGGCCCTTTGCTGCTTTTCCTGTTTCAGGCTCGAAATAGAACTTTTTGCCTTCGATCTCTTTCCAGCTTGTAGCCATCTCGCCTGTTGTCTCATCGAAATAGTAGAGGTCAGTCTTATCATTGAGCCAGCCAAGCTTCATGATACCCGTCTCAGGGCTGTAGTATCTTGTGACACCGCCTGTTTCCCTGAATCCGGTGAGCATTACGCCTTCACCGTCAAAAAGATACTTGTTGCCGGAGATCTCAGTCTCGCCCTTTGCCATTATGTGGGTCTCTTCGTCGAAATACCTTGTAGTCCCGTCTTCGGGCATTACCTTAAATCCGGAGTATTCCTCACCGAAATCATCGTAGTAATATGCAGCGTCGCCGGAATAGACCCAACCCCTGTTGGCGCCTGACCTTACGTCACAAAAAGAAGCTGCAAAGCTTAAGGCAGCCGTAATGACCGCCATAACTAAAACAGACAGTAACTGTTTTCCCATACACTGCTCCTTTTCCGACCTGATATTCCTCAAATCAGTTTAACACGCCCGGAAAAACTTAGTAAAACAATTATGTTACAGATAGAAAGATTTAATCCCCGCGGACGCCCTTTAAAAGGCTCTTAAGAAGCAGGTATCTGTTATATTTCTCTTCCTTCTTGAAGTGGACAGCCCGAAGCTGCGGATACTTGTTGTCGTAAACGAGCTCATCCCTCTCATCACCGAACTGCTCGATCGTAAGGTCATACTGATTGCCTCCGATCACGTTATAGCAATGAAAGCTCCCGTCGGGTCTCTTTATTCCGTATACTTCACCGCCGAAGATGTCCTGTACCAGAAAAGCCGTTATGGAGCACTGGCCCAAAGTCTTATTCTCTTCATTCCATTTGCTCTGCATTCTCGGAGCACATGTGGCCTCACGCCAGATTCCGTCAGATAAGACATTATAAAGGTCCAGGAGCGAATCAAGCTTATAACCGCATTTTGCCTGCGGCTTCACATCACCTGCTGTCTCATATCCCAAAAACTTGTATTCCATTTACTTTCCCCTTAAATATAGTCGATCAATAATCGAACTTCAGTTCAATCCTTATAAGCATATCCGGTCCCGTCAAATGGTATATTTCTGGCCCTTTGACGGAATTAGTCTTGCTTAATTATCCCCATAACTCAAGAATGAACCGTCGAATATCCTATGAAAGCATTTTAGGCATAAAGATGTAAAAAATTCTCGTCAAATGATAGGCAAAAAAAGGCTGCCCGAAGGCAGCCCCCGTTATATCAGTTGTAACAGATCAATATTCAGGTTCAAGGAGGCCATAGCCGCCGTCATATCTCTTATAAACAACGCAGACAGAATTTGTGTCGCTGTCAAGGTATACGAAGAAGTCGTGTCCCAACATCTCAAGCTGGAGAATAGCATCCTCAGATGTCATGGGTCTTAAAGCAAACTGCTTACGCTTTGTGATCTTCTCGTCCTTCTCATCAACGAAGTCGAAATCAGCACCACCGTCATCCTCGAGATAATTAACGATTCCCGGGAAGTCCTTCTTTCTCTTAAGGAATTTGGTCTTTTGTCTTCTGATCTGAGATTCGAGCTTATCAACTGTTCTGTCAACTGCTGTCAGGATATCCTCATCAACTGCCTCAGCTCTTAAGATCCTGCCGTCGAACTTCATTGTAATCTCGACTACCATATCGGATCCTTCAGGTCTGATGCGGACATTGAGTGTTCCTTCATCACCGAAGTACTTGTCGAACTTCGACATCTTAGAAGCGATCTTTTCCTCAAGTCTCGTACCGATGCGAATTCCGTTACCCTGTGTAGTGATCTTCATAAAATCACTCCCTTCCGTTGAAAGTTTCAAAAGGCTTTGACCTTTGATTTTATTATAAACGAAGTAGGGAGTAATTTTGATTAAATTTGTATTAATTTGATGAATATCAGTCTTCGTGCTCAGACCAGATATTCGTGCCGCCTCTGTCGAGCGCGACAAGACCGGTACGGCACATTTCGATGATCTCGAATTTCTTCATGTATTCGATAAAGGCATCGATCTTCTGGCTGTCGCCCGTAGCTTCGATACTGATGGCTTCGTCAGTAAAATCGATTATCTTCGTTCTGAAGATATTTGTAGCTTCAACGATATCGGCGTGCTGCTGTTCGGTATTCCTGACCTTGATAAGAAGGAGCTCACGCTTGATACACTCCTCCGTGGAGAGGACTATTACCTTCTTTACGTTATAGAGTTTACGAAGCTGCGAGACCACCTGGTCCTTATCATTCTTCTCTGCTGTCAGCGTGATAGTGATACGTGAATACTCAGGTGATTCTGTCTCACCTACCGTAAGGGAATCAATGTTGTAGCCTCTTCTCGTAAACATCGCGGCAACACGCGAGAGGACACCATACTGGTTATCAACGTAGATCGCAATGATTATCTTATTTCTCGGCATCGCTGATATCCTCCCTTCTTAAGATGAGGTTATTGAACGTTCCGCCCGGTTTTAACATCGGAAGAACAAGGCTGTCTGTCTTTATCGTAAGATCTATGATCGCAGGACCTTTTATCTTATATGCTTTCTTAAATGCCTCTTCGAAAGATCTCTTGTCAGTGGCCTTAAAGCCCTTTGCGCCGAATGCCTGGGCGAGCTTTACGAAATCAGTCTTGCGGTCGAGCGTGGTGTTCGAGAATCTTCCGTCGAAGAAAATCTTCTGCCACTGTCTTACCATGCCGAGAGCATGGTTGTTGAAGATAACGACAGTAACCGGGACGTTGTATGTTACTGCCGTAGCAAGCTCGTTAAGGCACATGCCAAAGCTCCCGTCACCTGTAATAAGGACGCTTCTTGTGTCAGTAGCAATAGAGCTTCCGATAGCTGCGCCTAAGCCGAAGCCCATCGTTCCCAGGCCGCCTGATGTGATCCATGTGCGCTTGTTCTTGAACTTAAAGAACTGTGCAGCCCAGCACTGGTGCTGGCCGACATCTGTTACAAGTCTTGTATCGGGCTTGATGTTGTCCGAGATTATGTTGATCGCATCCCTAGGCAGGAAAGGAAGACCTTCGTAAGCGTCTGCCTCGCGCTGCTTGAGCTGCTCGACCTTCTTTATCCATTCGGTATTCTTACGCTGCGGCGCTGCCTTGATAAGGCGCTCGGTAAAGTCTTTGATATCACAGCAGATACCGAGATCGACAGGAACGTTCTTTCCTATCTCGGCGCGGTCACAATCAACGTGGATCTTCGTTGCCGAGAGCGAGAATTTCTCCGTCTTTCCGGTTGCCCTGTCAGAGAATCTGACGCCAAGCGCTATTATGAGATCTGCCTTTGCAAGAGCAACAGAAGAAGCATATCTTCCGTGCATTCCCTGCATGCCAAGAAATCTCGGTGAATCGGAAGGGATCTCGGAAAGACCCATCATGGAGCATCCGATAACCGCGTCGAGCTTATCTGCGAGCTTTACGATATCTTCGCCGATCGATGTCCTTACGGCACCGCCTCCGAAATAGATATAGGGTCTTTTAGATTCCTTTATAAGCTTTACAGCCCTTTCGATGTCTGCATCAGAGCAGCATGAGATCGGCTCAGGCTTTTTGACGGGCTGTCTCTTGTACTCGAAAACAGCCTCCTGAACGTCCTTCGGAATATCGATGAGGACAGGGCCCGGTCTTCCCGACTGCGCAAGTTCGAATGCCGTCCTGACTACATCAGCAAGCTTGGATACCTTGTGTACGAAGAAATTGTGCTTCGTGATGGGAAGCGTGATGCCGGTGATATCGATCTCCTGGAATGAGTCTCTGCCGATCATGGAGTTTCTGACGTTTCCCGTGATCGCAACAAGCGGGATCGAATCGAGGTAAGCTGTGGCGATGCCGGTAACGAGATTTGTCGCGCCGGGGCCGGATGTCGCTATTACGACACCGGTCTTTCCGGTAGCTCTCGCGTAGCCGTCAGCACTGTGAACGGCACCTTCCTCGTGAGCGGTCAGGATGTGCTTTATCTTATCCTGCTTATCGTAGAGCTTGTCATAGATATCTACGACCATTCCGCCCGGAAAACCGAACACGGTATCAACACCTTGTTCTATCAAGGTCTCGACAAGTATCTGTGCTCCGGTCATCTTCATCTTGTTACACCTCGCTTACAGACTAATTCCAAGGCTCTCAGCTAACGACCTGACATGCGGTGATAGTCTGGGTCTTTCCGTCACTGTTAGTGATCTTAATGATGTAGTAACCCGGCTTGATCTCTCCGTCGTACTCGAAAGCGATAACGTATTTGTCGCCCACTTTCTTGACCTTTGCAGTGCCTGACTTTACGGCGCTGGAGAGCTCTTTCTGGGAGAACATATTATCATCGCTGTAGTAATAAGCAAATGATAATTCCTGATCAGAGTCTGCCTGTAAAACGAATTCCAAAGAGATATTCTTTGTATCCTTGTAGTAAACGGAATCAGATTTGATCTTATTGTTGGAGGATACGAAATCGCATTCGGCACCCTTTAAGATCGAGTCGGAATCATAGAGAACGATCATACCGACCATCGTGGATGCATCAGTTGTGCCCTTATCGTACTGGCTGTCCTTGCCTCTCTTTACATCGATCTCAGATGCGGGCTTACCCTCTCTTAACTGTACTCTGTAATTGTTGTTGTAAACGTCATAGATATCGAATCCGACATAGCCCTTTACGTCGCTGTAATCAACATTGGAATACTTGTAGAGGCTTACGGCTTCGGAATAAGTCACGGACTTGCCCTTTCCGAGTTCCTCGTAATTCATTGTCTTTGTTGCCACGTCATAGTATTCGCGGACAAAAACGATCTTGTCTGAATCAGTGAACTGATAGCCCTGATTCTGATCGTACTTGTTTTCGAGAATGTCGGCAAAGTAATATCCGATGATCTCACCGTTCGGCTTTTCAGAGCTTGATGCAATGACAACATAAGCGGTCTTGCCATTGATCAGGGCTTCGGCACCGAGATATTTCTTCCATGAACCGTCATCTGCTTCCTCATACTTGAGGCACTCGCATGTGACGAATCCGAAATCAGTGAAATATACCCACTTCGTCGGGTTCTCGAGAATGATGTAATTGTTCTCGTCAACATCGTACTGGTAATCAGATCCGAGATAATAGATCTTGCTCTTATCGTCAGGGAAAATATACGCGAGCGTAACCTTTACTTCACGGATGATCTTCCAGTCGTCATCATTAAGCTGGATAGCCTCATATCCGCCCATGCTTACGACGTTGTTGGAAATATCATAGACATTGCCTGACTTGATGTTGCCTGCATCAGCCGGCTTGATATACCAGTCGCCTGCAGAGTCAGTCATGTTAAGGATATAGAGTTCCTTACTTACGAACTTGTCGTAGAAGATGATCGTCGAATCATGATAACCCAATGTCTTGAAAGTAATTCTTGCCTCATCGTAATACTGGGGATAGAGATAAGGTGAATATGTAGTCATGCCGTGAGCATATGTATATGAGTTGTTGCTCTCGGTGAATACTGCGTTGCCGACTTCGTTGATGAGCTTGCTTGCTGCACCTTCGATATCCTTGTCGCCGCAGCTGATGTACTTGCTTGCAAGTGTCGTAAGGTCGACAGAGTCTGTGGATTCGAATGAACCGCACTGTTCTCTGAGCTGTACATATTCAGCATAGCCGTTGCCTTCGGATACTCTCTTATCCAATGCGGCTATGAACTTCTCATAAGCCTCAAGTACTTCATTGATATTGTCCGTATCGATAGCAGACATACATGTATCAATGCCGTAGTAACCTGTGGCATTCTGCGTTGTTTCGATATTCTTCATGTAATCTCTTACAATGAACTCGCTGTAGTCTTTAGCAGAACCTTTAAAATCCTCGCCGATGTAATTAAGGAAATTCGTGTAGTTGATGCCTACATCGTAATATGCGCTTCCCCATGTAGGGCTCTCTGCTGCAACGATGTATTCTGTATAAGGATCGAGCGCTTTTGCAACTTCCAACGAACCCATAAGGCATGCGTTGAAGATGATCGACTCATACTGGATATCAGCATTTCTGATAGCTTCTGCGATCTCGATCTCAGTAAGCTTGCCGTCATGAAGCTCATCCTGGCCGAATCCCAAAGGAACTCCGCCGCCGTGGTCCCACATAACGAGGATGTAGTTCTCGGCAGGATAGTTCTCTTTCGTGAACTTGATGAAATCCTGCAGAGACTGCTGCTCTACCATGCTGACGTCACCTAAGTCGGCAAGTTTATTGATATTGCCGTTCTTGATAACGAATCTCTGGCATGAACCGTCCTCCATATATGAATTCTGGAAGTCCTTGCAGCCGCCGGTCTGAAGAACGATATTAATGTCCTTGCTGGGTGTGGCTGCGAGCATTTCCTTTACGTCTGCAGAAAGGTTTGCGCCCTTGGATTCAAGGTCTGTGCCGATCGCATATACCATGATCGTCCTCTTAGGCAGATCATTTACGACATCAGTAACTTCTGTCTCTGTTTCAGTAGGCTTCTTTGAACGGGTAGGTTCAGGTATCGCGCTTCTGACAGCGAAAACAATACCTACGATGATTCCGACAAGAAGGACAACGCCTGCAGCTGAAAGACCGATGATAAGTCCGATCTTGCTCTTCTTTTTCTTCGGAGGCTCATTGCCGCCGGCACTCTGTACTGCGGGAGCAGGTGTCTCAGGCATGGGGGTTCCGATGGGGCCGAATGCAGACTCTGTCTGTACGGGAGCCGGAGCCGGAGCCGGTGCAGGTGCGGGCGCGGGAGCCGGTGCTGGTGCTGCAGATACAGGTGCGGGTGCAGGTGCCGGAGCAGGTGCTACAGGTGCAGGAGCTGCTTCAACGGGCGCTGCCGCTGCGGGAGCCTGCTGCCAGAGTGATGAGACGTCGCTTCCGCATCCGCCGCAAAATTTCTGAAGATCCTTAAGTTCTTTTCCACAATTCGGACAATGCATTTTCTACCTCACTTATCCATTATTCTCTATATCTTCCTTGATGGCATCGGCAAGTTCTGAAAGAGCCTGTACCGAAGCATCGCTTCCTGACGACTTTAATGTTACCGTCTGACCTGTCACCCTGCAGTTCTTAAGGCCTTCGATGACAGCCGTTATTCCCTTGGCACTCGCAGGTGCCCATGTACCATTTTCTATAACAGAGAAGCTTCTTCCAGTCAACCCGTGGGAGGCAAGTTCCCTGACCGCATGCTCTACCGGCGGATAGATACCATTATTATACGTCGGAGATGCGATAACTATGTGGCTGTACTTAAATGCCATGGCGATGATGTCGGAAATATCTGCTGCAGAAGCATCGAGAATACAGGACTTAATGCCTCTGTTATCAAGCTCTGTCATTAAGACTTCGGCTGCATTTGCAGTATGTCCGTAGATAGAACCTGCAAGGATGAACACACCCTTTTCCTCCGGAGTGTAAGTGCCCCATGTCTTGTAGCAGAAAATTATCCTGTCAATATTTTCGCGCCATACATATGAATGCAGAGGGCAGATCATCTTTATATCAAGACCTGATACCTTGTTGATCGCTGCAACAGTCTGCATTCCGTATTTGCCTACGATGTTCGTGTAATAGCGGCGCGCCTCATCTTTAAGCTCGGAATCGAAATCCTTGTCATCAGCAAAGATAGAACCGTTGACAGCGCCGTAGCTTCCGAATGCATCGGCGGAGAAGAGGATTCCGTCTGTCTCATCGAAGCTCATCATTACCTCAGGCCAGTGAACCATGGGAGCAAAGACGAACTTGAACTTGTGCGTTCCGAGATCGATCTCATCACCGTCTTTTACGACTACCGCCCTTGCAGAATAATCCTTGCCGGGGAAGAACTGGGAGATGAACTGGAGAGTCTTTGCGTTAACGATGATCTTTGCTTCGGAATACTTATCCAGCACAATTGCAAGCGTTGCCGAATGGTCAGGCTCCATGTGATGGATTATCACATAGTCGAGCGCGCGGCCTGAAAGGCAGTGATCGATATTCTCTATGAACAGATCGCCGAAATCCTTCTCGACCGTATCGATCAATACCGTTGCTCCGCAATCCAGGAAATACGAATTATAATTCATTCCCGAATTAAGCTTATAGATATTCTCGAACCTGGAGACCTTCCTGTCGATTGCACCGACCCATGTCAGAGTGTCTGTTATCTTTCGTGTGTTATACATAATTCTCCTTATCTGTCTTCACGGTAGTAATTGCGTCCTATTGCCTGGGGCTCACCGCTCTTTTTCTTTGATGAGAGCGAGCTTGCGATAAGGACGATGAGCGTTATGATGAACGGCAGTGCCGAGAAGAAGTGTGACGGGATCTTGGTAAGCCACCCGAGTGCGTCCGGGAAGGCATAAGCAAGTGCGGCATTCTGTACTCGGAGCGTGTTGAAGAATCCGAATACGAGTGTTCCGAGTAATGCTTTTGCGGGGCTCCAGTTCGCGAAAATAACGAGCGCTATGGAGATCCATCCGTAACCGTTGATCCAGCAGTTGGATCCTTCGAATGTACCGCCCATGTTAAGTCCCATGTAAAGTCCGCCGATTCCCATGATGCCTGAACCTGCGATGATGTGCGCATATTTATAGAATGTGACGTTGACGCCAAGAGAGTCAGCTGCTGCAGGGTTCTCGCCGATTGCTCTGAGCTTTAAGCCCGGTACGGTCTTGTTGAAATAGAACCACATGAGCACCGCGATGATGACGCCGAGATAAACGAGAATGCCGTGTGAGAAGATTGCTTCACCAAAGAACGGGATCTTCGATAAGAGCGGGATTTTTAATGCCTGCGCCTGTTCTGCAAGCTTAGTGCCGTTCATTCTCGGCCAGCCGCCGTCACTGTTTGCAAGAGCGTTGCCGATGAAATAATAGAATGCAACACCGAAGGTAGTGATCGTAAGACCCGTTACATTCTGGTTAGCCTGCAAAGTAACCGTCAGGAATGAGAACAGAAGTCCTACAAGACCTGATGCAATGAAGCTTACGAGAACAGCGACAAGAAGATTGTCGGCCTTGACGCCAGCCAGGTATCCTGCAACCGCGCCTATGGCCATCGTACCCTCTACACCTAAGTTGAGGGAGCCCGACTTCTCGATCATGATCTCACCGGTCGTGCCGTAAAGGAGCGGGATGTTGTAAACGATTATGTTAAAGAGGAACAACGTGAGTACTTCAAGCATTCTTTGCTTCCTCCTTCTTTACGATCTTAAAGTTTGCGGCGAAGTCTGCGACAAGGACAGAGAAAAGGATCAGTCCCTGAAGAAGGTCAGCATAGTTGATGTCGATCGCAGGATACTGTGTTGCCGCTGCCTGACAGCCGTACTGCAGGACGGATATGAGGATCGAAGTAACGAATACCGCAGGAACGCTGAGCTTGGAAAGCCACGCGACAATGATTCCCGTCCATCCTACATTATTTGTAACCGTATCGGATATCGTGCCTGAGGCAGATACCGTAAGCGCTGCCGCAAGACCGATCATTGCAGAGGATATGAACATCGTTCTTAATACGATCTTTCCGACGCTCATTCCGGCATATTTTGCCGTAGCGCTGCTGTCACCGACAACGGAGATCTCATAACCCTGCTTTGTGTATTTGAGATAGATATAAACGATTACGGTAAGAACGACTGCGATGATCACGGACCAGAGGAGCTTGAACTGTCCGATCGGGATACCCGTCATGACCGCAGAGTCAGGGAACGTACCGAATTTAGGTCTCTCCGAATCCTCCCTCAAGAAGAAGTTCCAGTCAGCCTTCGTCTCACCGATATATCTTATGACGTAGAGCATGATGTAGTTGATCATGAGCGTCATGAGAGTCTCATTAGTATTGAACTTTACCTTCAGTGCAGCAATGGCGATACCGATTATTCCGCTCGATATCATTGCCGCAAGGCACATGAGAAGCACCGTTACGAAATTAGGCATTCCCTCGCTGTTGAATGCGATGATGGATGCCGTGATCGCACCGATAAGGAATTCACCTTCACCTCCGATATTCCAGAAGCGCATCTTGAATGAGAGGCTCAGTGCGAGAGATGTGATAAGGAGCGGAACAAAGATCTTAAGGAAGCCTTCGATGCTCTTATAGCCGTATCTGTTTCCGACAAGTCCTATCGTGAACATCTTTCCGTAGTAATCCAAAGGCTTTATTCCGAGCGCGAAAAGGATCACCGCACCGATAAGGAGCGATACGAGAATTCCTACGGCATAAAAAGCAAGTGTTCTGCTGAACTTGGAATCAGCTCTTCTGACCAGATGATATCTTCTCATTAGGCTTTGCCCTCCTCATCTGTAAAAGCTGAATCCTTTGCAATACCGTCGGTCTTGCCGTCTTTGTTTACGATATTGATCGTACCTGTCATCATAAGACCTAACTCCTCTTTGGTCGTGTGGTTGCTGTTGACGACACCCTGAAGCCTGCCGTGGCAGATGACCATGATCTTATCGCACAGAGCGAGCATGACATCCAGGTCCTCGCCGACGAAAAGAATACCAACGCCCTTTTTCTTCTGTTCGTTCAAGATGTTGTAGATAGTGTAAGAAGAATTGATATCAAGACCTCTTACGGGATATGCGGTAATAAGCACATTAGGGCCGGACTTGATCTCGCGTCCGAGCAGCACCTTCTGAACGTTGCCGCCTGAGAGCCTTCTGACCGGAGTCTCTGTGGAAGGAGTTACGACTTCAAGCCTGTCTATGACTTTCTGTGCCTCTTCCCTTGCCGTCTTGCGGTCAACGAAGATGCCCTTCGATTCGTTATAGTTTTTGAGGATCATGTTATCCGTGATGGAGAGCGAAGGTGCAAGGCCCATGCCCAGACGGTCCTCAGGAATAAAGCTCATCGAGATTCCGTGCTCTAAGATCTTCTTAGGGGACATTCCGACGATACTCTCGCCTTCATGGATCATCTGTCCTTCTTCTATCTTTCGAAGTCCGGCGATCGCTTCGCAGAGCTCCTTCTGGCCCGATCCCGCGATACCTGCAACACCGAGCATCTCACCGCCTCTTATATAGAAATTGATGTGGTCTATTGCGACTGCGCCCTCATCATTTTTAATCGTAAGATCTCTTATCTCAAGCAGAGGATGAGTCTTTTCCATAACAGGACAATCGATATTAAGCTCGATCTTACGTCCCACCATGAGCTCTGTAAGTGCTTTCTCGTTAGTCTCCTTAGTAACGACAGTATCGATATATTCGCCGTGTCTTAACACTGCAACTCGGTCTGATATCTCCATTACTTCGTTCAGTTTGTGAGTGATTATTATTATCGAATGTCCTTCTTCCCTCATCTTTCTGAGGACGTCGAAAAGACGGTCGATCTCCTGAACCGTAAGCACTGCAGTAGGTTCATCGAGAATGATTATCTTCGCGCCGTAGCAAAGGACCTTAAGTATCTCCAACGTCTGCTTTTCCGAGACAGCCATATTGGAGACAACCTTATCCAGATCTATTTCAAAGCCGAACTTTGCGGCTGTATCTTCTATTTTTTTTCGGACGTCTGCGCCGTGCAGGAACCGTCCCGCATCCCTCATTCCGATACGGATATTCTCGAGCGCCGTAAAACGCTCGACCAGCTTGAAGTGCTGGTGTACCATTCCTATTCCCAGTTTGCCGGAATCTTCAGGTGAATTGATGGACACCTTTTTTCCGTCGATAAAAATAGAACCGCTGTCGGGCATATAGATGCCCGACAGCATGTTCATAAGTGTTGTCTTTCCTGATCCGTTCTCGCCAAGCAAAGCAAGTATCTCGCCCTTGGCAAGAGACAGATTGATGTTTTTATTGGCCGCCACAGGGCCGAAGCTTTTAGTTATTCCCTTTAGCTCTATGGCATATTCCATAAAACACCTCGCCAGTTAAAAATTCTTAGTTATCAGTTAACCTGAGTAACGCCTTCAACGTAGTAGTTCATTGAGCCCTGGATTACTCCGTCTTCAACAGACTTGCCGCCTGCAGCAACGATCTCTGTACCGTCGTTTGTCTTAAGAGCTGCATCTGTCTTTGCAACGCCGACAGAACCTGCAGCGCCGGAGAATGAGAGCTTAACGCCGGAGAATACATCCCACTCGCCGGAAGTCATGAGATCCTTAGCAAGATCGATAGCTTCCTTTGTCTCAGCTGTGCAGTTAGCTGTAAGAGGTGATACGTCAACGAAGCCTGCCTTAAGGCCTTCATAGTAGTTGCCGACCTTTGTCATGAAGTTTGCCGGATCTTCCATAGCAGCCTTCATAGCTGTTGCATAGTAAACATCCCAGTTCCATACAGGTGCTGTAAGGTGAGCCTTGGGAGCCTCAGCAGACATGTCTGAGTTGTAGCCGCATCCGAAAACACCCTTCTCGTTAGCAACGATCTGAGGCTGAGCGGAGTCGCAGTGCTGAGCGATAACGCAGCATCCGTATGTGTCTATCAATGTCTCAGCTGCCTGTCTCTCAAGCTGCTGGTCGCCCCATGTGGAGATCTCATAAACGCTTACCTTTGCATCAGGGTTAACTGCCATGCAGCCCATAGCGAATGCGTTGATACCGGAACATGTCTCAGCATATTCAGTACCCCATGCAGATACATAACCGATGTTGTTGTTCTTCAATTCGAGGGACTTGTATCCTGCAGCGATACCTGCAAGGTAACGTGCCTGATAGATCCTTCCGAAATAGTTGTTGAAGTTCTTATCGTTTGAGAGATAACCTGTTGCGTGAGAGAAGATGATATCCGGATATTCCTTGGCCTTTGCTTCGAAAGCATTGATGTAACCGAAAGAGATACCGAAGATGATGTTGCATCCGTTGCCGGCGAGCTGGTCGATTGCCTGCTTAACCTTCTCGTCATCCTCAGGTACGTTGTCTACGATGTAAAGATCCTTAGCGGGATCCAGACCGATCTTCTTCATACCCTCGGTAATACCATGATGGTGCGCATAGGTATAACCTGATGTGTCATTCTGGCTGTTAATGTAGATAGCACCAACCTTGAAGTTTGATGCCTTGTCTCCGCCGTTTCCGCTGTTGCCGCCGTTAGCCGAATTACAGCCGGCAAGTGCGAAGACTGAAGTAACTGCAAGTGCAGCAGTTACTAACATCGAAATGAGTTTTTTCATAAACTGCCTCCAGTTTTTAAATGTTATATGCCAAACAATTGCATATCAAAATAATAGTGTCCGGGCTTTATTTAAGGCCTGAACTCCAAGGAGTCATCGGTCATCCTGTCGACTATGGCCAGTGACTCGACCCTTATGCCCTTTGCCCTCAGAGCGTCACCACCGCCCTGGAAGCCCTTCTCGATCGCTATGGCGCAGCCTGCAAGAGAAGCGCCTGCCTGACCGACGATATCGATCAAACCGTTAAGCGCATTGCCCATGGCAAGGAAGTCATCAACGATGAGGATATTGTCACCGGACGTGATGTAATCTGCCGATACCATGATGTCATATGTCTGCTGGTGGGTATAAGAGAAAACCTTGGATGTGAGGATATTGCCTGCCAGATTGCTGCTCTTATGCTTCTTGGCAAAGACCATTGGAACACCCAAAGAGACTGCAGCGGCATATGCGAGCGCAATGCCCGAAGACTCGATGGTAAGAACCTTTGTTACTTTACTCTGAGAAAAAAGTCTGGCGATCTCGTCACCCATTTCCTTAAGGAGCTTAGTGTCGATCTGCTGGTTCAGGAAACTGCCTACCTTTAGGACTTCCCCCGGAAGCACCCGGCCTTCGGTAAGGATCCTTTGTTCTAACGCGCGGATATGAACCACCTCCTGAAAGGATTTAAAACACCCTCATATATTATAATTATTACAAAAAGGTGTCAAACTCAAAAATGGTTCTGTTTGCACATTATTGGGGTGCGTAATCAGCGTTTCCCAAGTCTATTATGTCAGGCAAGGCCTCAGCAAGATCCATGCCTCCGGCAAGGACCTTTTCCTCCGGAATCGGATTTTCCTTATAACCTTTTCCAAGACAGTAATACAAAGAGCTGCCCGGTCCCTCCTTATATCTTCTGTGCATGAGCAGTCCGTCCAGGAAGTCTGCCGCTTCACCGCCTATAGCGACCACAGGCACTCCGTTTTTGGTTATGGAATCACGGAGCGCTTCCTTGCCGGGATCTGAGATTACGGGATTTCCGGTAATAACGATCAGCATATGCGCTGAATACTCCCTCGGATGCTCTTCACTCACGTAATTTCCGTAAGGATCGTACTCTGTCACATGGTACTGGAAGACCTTTATCGGGAGGGTCTCTTCAGAAGCCTGTTCGGGCGGGATAACGTTTATAACGGGCATCAGGTGTTCTAATTCCTGCGGCACCTCACCTATCCAATAGATCGTAAGGTCTGTCTGTGCAATGACATCAAACCTTGCATTGACAGCGTCTCTTCTGTTTATGCCTTCCTGCCTTTTTGTGCTGGACCCGAAAAGAATGGCGACAAACAGAAAGAACATTGCCGCCAAGATCGTCAAAACAAAGATCCCTGTCTTGCCCTTATGCATCTTCAGCCGTCATTCCTTGCAGCGAAGGGCTTTACGCCTTCAATTACCTGCTTTGCGAAATCTTCATTGCTTGATACGACCATCGCATCCATATTGTCGAGATAAGGAAGACAATATTTTCTTAAGTTCTCGAGAGTATATTTCAGCGGTTCGCCCTCGCCTTCGGCATCACAGACGATAAGCCAGATAAGGCGGTCCGTGCCGTTCTCTTTCATGAGTCTTACCCATATACGGGATACAGTAGGCTCGATCTGAAGATAGCCTGTAAGAGCTTTCTTAAGTTCCGGCGGATACTTGTCCGGCTCTCCGACCTTGGCGGTGCCGTCTCCTCCGATACCCATCTGGGCTGCGATCATCTTGAGCATGTCCTTGCCGAAGAGGACTTCCTCAGAACCGGGATTTATTACAAAACCCGAAAGGCCCATTTTCGGGGCCATGACGACATCGATAAGATCCGCAAAGCCTGCGATAACGCCGTTCTGCGGCTCCTTCCTGTTTTCGAAAGCAACTTCAAAACTGTCTGAATCGCAATATACGACCATATACTTAAGGCCCTTGGAATCGCTTACCGCATGGAAGCTGTAGCTGCCTTCGGTGCCGTCAACGGGGACCAGGAATTTTGATACTGCTGCCTCTTTGAGCACGGCGATCATGTTCTCTTCGGAACTGTCCTGTCTGATTGAGCCTAAGAGCTCCACTAATCTCTCGTTCTCGATCCTCTCGATCTTTCCTGAATTCTCACTCATTTCCCATACCTCTTATATCAGAATACTGCCTTAACTGCCCACGCCCAGAACATGAGCGTCACGAGCATGAATATCATCGACAGTGATACCGTGCGCGCGCAAAAATGCGGGGCCACATCGTGATTCTCCGAATATATTACATTCATTGAGCCGCAGGGCAAAGCGCACATCAGAACTATAACGCTCTTCGTGTCCGGTTCCATCGGAACGAACAGCGAGACGGCAACTATCGCGCCCATTACAACTGCCGGAAGCACAACAAGCCTTAATGCCGATACGATATACGCCTTCTTATCCGTAACAAGCTTCTTAATCTTAACGCTTGCAAGCATTGATCCCATTACCATCATGGACATCGGCACGGTCATGTCGCCTATGAGCTTAAAAGTCTCACTTAAGAACGCCGGCATCCTCCACGGGATAACGAAGAGGACAATTGCAAGGATCGATGCGACCGACACGGGGTTCTTGAAGATCTCAAGGAGCCTGAACTTCGGCTTTCTCGAGAAGAGATAGACCGCGTAAGTATAGAAGAACAGGTTGTAGCAAAGGTTATATACTGCCGCCAGAAGGAGTCCGTAATTACCGAACAGAGCTTCCATCAGAGGGAAACCGACAAATCCAGTATTTGCGAAGGCCGTACAGGTAACCATTATCCTGCGTTCGTCCTCTGACATCTTCGCTTTCTTGAGCGAGAGCCTCATTACAAGGAGCGTCAGAGCATAATAGCCGATGCCGAAAGCAGCGCATGTGACCATGCCGTTTACAGCATCAACAGAATAGGTGTGCTGGCTCGAATTAAAAATCATGAACGGCAGGACTGCCGTAAGCAGGATCTTCGATAATGCCTTCTCTGCCTGGCCGTCAATGACCTTGGTCTTGTTTAAGACAAAGCCCAAAGCCAGGAATATGAATATCTTGAAGAAAACTATATAAACCTGAATCATTAGATCAGTCGTTGCCGGAAAGAAGCGTTGCTCTTACGGCAGAACGGTAACCCTCCATCTTCTCGGATACTTCAAAAGCAGACATCTTCGGATCATAAGATGCTCCTGCCTGATAGAACTTGCCCGTAGCTTCAATGGATTCAAAGATACCCTCTTCGATACCTGCTGCAAGTCCCGCGCCCATCGCGGTCATCTCATCGCTTAAGGCTCTCGTGATCTTAACGCCTAAGAGGTCAGACTGAAGCTGCATCAGGAACGAGCTGGCACAGACGCCGCCGTCGACCTTCATTGTACCGGCCTTTATGCCTGTATCGTCAGTCATGAGGTTAACGAGCTCCGTTACCTGATATGCGATGGATTCAACGCCCGCCCTTACGATCTGCGGTCTTCCGGTGCCTCTTGTAAGACCGGTTAAGATACCTCTTGCATCGGGCTTCCAGTAAGGGGCCCCAAGTCCTGTGAATGCGGGAACGAGATAAACTCCGCCTGCATCTTCAATGGAATTGCAGATATCGTCGCACTCAGCCGGAGTGTTAATAAACTGAAGTTCGTCCTTAAGCCAGCTGATAACGGAACCTGCCTGGAAGATACTTCCTTCCAGAGCATAATTAGTAACGCCCTTGATAGACCAGGCGCAGGATGTCAGAAGTCCGTTCTTGGAGAAAACGGGCTCGGTGCCAAGGTTCATCAGAGTAAAGCTTCCCGTACCGTATGTTGTCTTGGAATCGCCTTTATTTATTGCGTTCTGGCCGAGAAGTGCCGCCGGCTGGTCGCCTAAGACGCCCGTGATATGAACGCCGTTTATCGAAAGGAGATCTTCGATCTCATCGCTGTCAAAACCATTGCTCTGAAGGTAGTCTGCCTTAATGTCGACCTCTCCGTAATCAGCGCAGGATTCAAGGGGGGTTGCAAGGGCTCTCCGAGGTATTCCGAAGAGCTCTAAGAGTTCCTGGTCATAGTCCTTTTTCGCGATATCGAAGAGCATGGTCCTCGAGCAGTTCGAATAATCCGATGCATAGGAAGCACCGTCAGTAAGCCTGTAAATAAGGAATCCGTCGATAGTGGAAAGCTTTGCTTCACCTGTGGCGCAGCGTTCCCTTAAGCTCCTGATACTCTCCATGAACCAGAGCATCTTCGTAGCGGAGAAATAAGGGTCGATCTTAAGGCCGGTGATCTCGGTGATCCTTCTGCCCTGATCCCTTATCACAGGGCGTCTGCAGATATCGGAAGTCCTTCTGCACTGCCATACGATGGCCTGATCCAAAGGCTTTCCGGTATGTGAGAACGCAACTGTCGTCTCGCGCTGGTTGGTTATTCCCATGCAGGCGATATTACCCTTTGCCTCAGGGTGCTCTTTGAGGATCATGGCGATCGCTTTGAGGACTGAAACATATATCTCCTCAGCATCGTGGCTTACCCATCCGGGCTGCGGATAGTACTGCTTGAAGGGCACATGAGTACCCTGTGACAGATTACCCTCCTCATCAAGGAGGAATGCCTTTGTGGATGTGGTTCCCTGATCGATGCAAAGAATATACTTCATACGAATCTCCTTATCTGAAATAGATCCTGTTAAGATTCCTGTACCACTCGTTATCAATGGAATCAAAGTCTTCCTTCGTAAACCTTACCATCCAGTTGCCCGTAGGCGTTCCGGGGACATTCATTCTCGTATCTCCGCCGTAGCCCAACATATCCTGGACAGGGATTATCGTTACATCAGCATGGCTCATCCAGAGAGTCTTTATTATCGCTCTGCACGAAGCGCTGTGCGTACCGCCGTCGCCCCAGTTATCGCCCGTAAAGCCGCAGTACTCAAGGCAGCACTTGCGCACTTCCTCCGGGCTGTCCCAAAGCCAGCCCAAAAGCGTGTTATTGTCGTGCGTTCCGGTGTAAGCAACGCAGTTATTATCGAAGTTATGCGGCAGGAACGAGCTGTTGTCGCCCGGATAGAATGCGAATTCCATGACTCTCATGCCAGGAATTCCGACCTTGCCCATGAACTCAGCGAGGTCAGGCGTAACTTCGCCAAGATCCTCAGCAATAAGTCTGGATCTGTCCTTGAACTTCTTGTCGTATTCTTCGAAGAAATCAAGGCCCGGACCGGGGATCCACTTGCCTTCCCTTGCAGTCTCGGCATTAGCCTCGATCTCGCAGTAGGAAGAGAATGCGCGGAAGTGGTCGATCCTCAAATAGTCGAAGAGCTTAAAGTTGTCCTCAAGCCTGCTCATCCACCATGCATAGTGGTCAGCCTTCATCTTCTTCCAGTCGTAGATGGGGTTGCCCCAGAGCTGTCCGTCAGCACAGAAATAATCCGGCGGGACTCCTGCAACGCTCTCGAAAACAAGAGCTTCCGGCTTCGGTTTCCTGGGTTCCTTCAAAGGCTCGCCGTCCTTAGTCGTGGTCTCGCCTTTCTCGACAGCCTTCTTATACTTGTCCAGAGCCTTCTCGTAATCTTTTAAGACCTTGTTGACGCCTGATGCCGTTGCCATCTTAAAAAGATCCCTGCTCGCCCATACGTCAGCCGAATCTCCCGATACATAGAACGGGATATCGCCGATTATGGAGATGCCGAGATCGTTGATTTCCTTCTTGACCTGTGCCCATTCGTCGAAGAACAGGTACTGAACAAAGCCGTGATATCTGTAGTTGGGGTTATTCTTAAGTCCTGCAACTGCGGACTTCTCGTAGTTCCTCAAGTTTACGTCAGACCACTCCCACCAGGGCTTGCCGAAGTCGGCATCCTTAACTGTCTGGTAAGCTGCTACGTCCTGGACCCATTTGTTGTCCTTGATGAACTTGTCAGCTTTGGCGAGAAGATCCTTGTCGGCGCGCTCGAAAGCCTTCCTTAAGAGTTCATCCCTGTTGGTCCTTAAGAAATCGTAATCGATTCTCCACTTATTCTGGGTATATTCTGCCTGCTGAACTTCTGCAGGTGTCAGAAGGCCACGCTTCTCGAGCCTTCTGGGATCGATAAAGAGCCAGTTGCCGGCAAAAGCCGAGAAACTCTGATAAGGTGAATTGCCCATGCCGGGGTAGGAAAACGGCAGAACCTGCCAGTACTTCATGCCCTGGGAAGCCAGCTGCTTCGCGAAGTCTATTGCCTCCTGTCCGATCACGCCCGTGCCAAAAGGACCGGGAAGTGAGCTGATATGCATTAGAACGCCACCGCCACGTCTCATTATTTGTAATTCCCTTCTTTCTTATATATAATTACTTGTCTCTATTAGGCTATTATACATTTCTTGAGGTCAAAATGAATTCAGTTGACGAAATTAAAAGACGCCGGACCTTTGCGATCATCTCGCACCCGGACGCAGGTAAGACCACAATTACAGAGAAACTTCTCCTTTACGGAGGAGCCATCCATCAGGCAGGATCTGTCAAAGCGCGTAAGGCTGCACGCCACGCCACTTCAGACTGGATGGAGATCGAGAAGAAGCGTGGTATCTCAGTAACCTCATCAGTAATGCAGTTCGAATACGACGGCTGCCACATCAATATCCTTGATACCCCCGGCCACCAGGACTTCTCAGAGGACACGTACAGAACGCTCTGTGCCGCTGACTCTGCGGTAATGGTCCTTGACGGTGCAAAGGGTGTCGAGACACAGACGATAAAGCTTTTCCAGGTTTGCCGCAGAAGAGGCATCCCGATCTTCACATTCATCAACAAGATGGACCGTGCTGCCAAGAATCCTTTCGACCTCATGGACGAGCTCGAAAAGGTATTGGGAATAAGATCCGTCCCCATCAACTGGCCTATCGGAACAGACGGTGACTTCGAGGGCGTTTACGAGAGATCTTCCCGCAATGTCCTTCTCTTCGACCGCGAGAACAACGACCACGGTGCATCGATGGTTACACAGAGCGTATCAGGCATTGACGATCCGAAGCTTGATGAGATGCTCATGACAGGCCACCTTGAGACACTTCGAAATGACATTGAACTTTTGGACATGGCAGGCGACGAGCTCGACATGGACAAGGTCTTAAAGGGTGAATTAACACCCGTATTCTTCGGTTCGGCTATCACCAACTTCGGTGTAGAGCCCTTCCTGCAGCACTTCCTTAAGATGAGCCCGGGACCTGCTCCGCACAACACCACCGATGGCGTCGTAGAGCCTGAAGATCCTATGTTCTCCGGCTTCGTATTCAAGATCCAGGCTAACATGGATCCTTCACACAGAGACCGTATGGCATTCATCCGTATCTGCTCCGGCCAGTATGAGAAGAACATGACTGTAAATCTCATGCGCACAGGCAAGAAGATCACACTTGCACAGCCCCAGCAGTTCATGGCCCAGGACAGAGCCATCACTGAAGAGGCTTATGCAGGCGACATCATCGGTATCTTCGATCCCGGCAACTTCAGGATCGGCGATACGATCATCTCAACCAACAGAAAGTTTGAATTCGATCCTATCCCGGTATTCGCACCGGAGAACTTCGCGCGCGTTGAGCCTAAGGATTCAATGAAGCGCAAGCAGTTCTTAAAAGGTATCGAGCAGCTCTCACAGGAAGGCGCAGTCCAGCTCTACAAGCAGCCGAACATCGGTACCGAGACATACGTCATGGGCGTTGTCGGTATCCTCCAGTTCGACGTTTTGGAATACAGACTTAAGTCCGAATATAACGTAGACATCGTAAGAACACCTCTTCCCTACCGCCTCGCGCGCTGGGCGAAGTCTGATGTCGAAGGCTTTGACGCCAAGGAGCTGACGCTCACTTCCACATCGCTTCTCGTTCTCGACAGAGACGATGAACCGGTAGTCCTTTTCGAGTCCGAATGGGCAGTCGACTGGGCAATCGACCACAACGAGAAGTTCAAGCTCAGTTTCGAAAATATAAATTCGAAGTAAAGCTTTGTTCAGTTCTCTCACGCGCCTTTAGCGCGTTCGAATTGAACTTCGCAAAGCTTTACTTCTCGATGAGAACATAGAATTAAAGAGGCTGCCTCACCACGAGACAGCCTCTGTTTTTGCTTGGACTTTTGAAAATATCAGTCTGACGGACCGGGATCGTTGGAATCGTCAGGATCAACAGTGATCTCAGGTTCCGGTTTGGTCTCAACGACAGGAGCTGCAACAGGCTCGGGCTTTACTTCTTCTGCCTCAGGCTTTGTGCTGTCAGTATCAATTATTGAAGACTCTGTGTCGATTCCTGAATAATCCTGCGGATAAACAGAGCTTAAATCACCGTCAGCAAGATAGATCTTCTCAAAGTCAGGACCGTCAACAGTAAGCTTTGTGATAAGTCTCTTAGCAAGACCTTCAACGATATTGCGCTTCTCGATGAGGATCCTCTTTGTCTCAGCATAGCAGCTGTCGATGATGGACTTGATCTCTTCGTCGATCTCGGCAGCGGTCTGCTCTGAATAGCTCTGTACCTGACCCATTGAATATCCGAGGAATACTTCCTCGTTCTCATCGCCGAATACCATGTTGCGGAATTTCTTTGAAAGACCGTAACGCTTGATCATGTTTTTCGCGATGTTGTTGCACTGCTGGAGGTCAGATGAAGCACCTGTGGAAACTTCACCGAGGAAGATCTCTTCTGCGGCACGTCCGCCCAAAGCCATCTTGATGGTATCAAGGAGCATCTTCTCTGTATAGAAATCAGTATCCTCGATCGGCTTATAAGCAGTAAATCCACCTGCTCTGCCTGCAGGAATAATCGTTACACGGTCGACCTTCTCGAACTCTGATGTTGCACGGAGTACGACAGCGTGGCCTGCTTCGTGGAATGCGGTAAGGCGCTTAACCTTCTCGCTGAGCTTCTTGGAATTCTTCTGGGGACCCATCTGAACTCTGAATGTAGCATCAGTGATCTCCTGCATTGTGATCTCTTTCTTATTGTGACGTGCTGACATAAGAGCAGCTTCGTTAAGAAGGTTCTCAAGATCGGCACCTGTGAATCCTACTGTTGAAAGAGCAACCTCGTGGAGGTCAACGTCCTTCGCAAGAGGCTTCTTTCTTGCGTGGATCTTAAGGATTGCCTCACGCTCATCTGCATCAGGCATATTGACCATGATACGTCTGTCAAATCTTCCCGGACGGAGAAGTGCGGGGTCGAGTACGTCGACACGGTTCGTAGCTGCCATAACGATAACGTTGGAGTTAACATCGAAGCCGTCCATCTCAACTAAGATCTGGTTCAATGTCTGCTCACGCTCATCCTGACCGCCGCCAAGACCTGCGCCTCTTTTACGGCCAACTGCATCGATCTCATCGATGAATACTACGGAAGGAGCTTCCTTCTTGGCATCAGCGAAAAGCGATCTTACACGTGAAGCACCTACACCGACGAGCATTTCTACGAAGTCAGAACCGGAGATGTAGAAGAACTTAACGCCTGCTTCACCTGCAACTGCTCTGGCAAGCAATGTCTTACCTGTACCGGGCGCACCGTAAAGGAGAACACCCTTCGGGATCTTTGCACCGAGCTGCTGGTACTTCTTGGGGTTCTTCAAGAAATCAACGATCTCCTGAAGCTCTTCCTTCTCTTCTACAGATCCTGCTACGTCAGAGAATTTAACCTTGTCCTTATTGGGATCGGATACTCTTGCGCGGTTGTTACCGAAGCTGAATACGCTGTTGCCGTCTCTGCTCTGTCTCGTGATGCTGAGGAAAAGGACTACGACGATTACGAGCGATGCACCGAACATTACCACATTGACGATCAAAGACCAGTCGAAAGGCTCGGAATAGTTGTAGCCTTCGATCTTGCCCTGCGCCTTAGCCTTATCAAGCTTCAAAATGAGGTCATCAACGAACTCGTAAGGAACATCCTGGCTGATCTCAGCCATAAGACCCTCCTCATTCTTGTAAGTAACGTTAACGACCGTTCCCTTGATCTCTACCAAGCCGACTTCATTCTTTTCATCGTCGATGATGGTCATGATGTCGGACAGCGTCGTCTTTTCCTTCTGTCCGTAATTGCCTCCGAACATGATCGTCGAGAAGACGATCAGGATAACGATCATCAAGACGTAGAAGAATAATCCGCCGCCTACCGGCTTGGAATTTTTCTCGTTTTTATCAGACACTTTCTCTTATTCCTTTCTGACGATCCTTATGTCGTCAAAATCTCTATATCTGCCGTCAAGGTCAAGACCATATCCGACAATGAATTCATCAGGTACCGTAATACCGTTGTAGTCCGGCACCAGATCATTTACTCTTCTGCTCGGCTTGTCAAAAGCCGTACATATCTTGAGAGACTTAGGGCCTCTCGTAAGCAACTGCTCCTTCAAAAGCTTAAGCGTCCTGCCCGTGTCGATAATGTCTTCAACGATCAGAACGTCCATGTCTTTGATGTCGCAGGACATGTCTTTTTTAATCTTGAGCTCTCCCGTCGAGTACTCGCCGACGTATGATGAGACCTGCATAAAGTCAATGATGACAGGCATCTCAAGACGTCTTACAAGATCAGCAGTAAAGATGAACGCTCCCGTAAGGATGCCGACTACTACGAGCGGTGTATCCTTGTAATCGCGATTGAGTTCGGCGCTGATGCGGTCAAGCATCGCCTCGATCTCGGCATGAGTGACTAAAACTTTATCAGTGTTGATAGCCATCGCTTCTTACTGCCTTTCTACCGTAAACATGACCAAAGCTTCTGACCCGGGGTCTCCGCTCCTGCCGTTTGCGATGTATTTCTCGTGACTTACGGCATTCGTAAATCCCACGCCGTGTCCGTAGCCCGGTAACCATAATACGTCTCCGCCGTCAGCCATAAAGAGGATATTGCCTCTGGCAGACTCAGGGATCTTAAGGTCAGTCATAAGGCGGCTGAGCTCTTTGCTTCCCGAAGATCCGGCCCTTCTCATCCTGAAGGATAAAGCAGTCCCGTCTAAGTTACCGATCGTAATTTTGCCCTCACTTAATGCGTTTATAGGGCAAAACCACAATAAATTATTATACTCTAACTCTTCTTTATTCTCAATTATTCTTATTTTTAATATTAAGGCAGAATTGGGGATTTCTATACGGAGCTCGCCGGCTTCGGGGACATCCGCCAGATCCAGCTCAACGCTGACCGGGCCGTCAGCTGCTACAAAGCCCATATCTTCTGCTATTGCCGAAGCCAGGCCCTTAACTCCGTCTGCTGCCGCAAACGCGAAAACATCCCCGTGCCTGTACGCTTTCCTTCCGAATGGCATATCAAGCGTGGTCTCGCCCGAAGGATCGTTCTTAATAAGAGCAAAGCAGTCACTGAGATTGCTTTCCTCAAAATCCGTAAGATTGCCGAATGTCTCCTGCCACAAAAGCCTTACGATGCGCGACTTAACAGCCCTGTGCAGATCCTTGACAGCGGATACCGCAAGGACCGGGTGCCCTGCAAGGACCTTGCGGGACGAAAGATAACTCTCTGCCGTGACACTGCTGATAAAGTCCAGATCATCGCTTAAAAGCTTATATGTCCTTGAAAGGGGCTCAGCAGGATCTGCGCCGTAGAATTCGCCGATCTTCGGGAAAATGTCATTTCTCCATACATTGCGGGTGCCGACTGATTCCAGGTTAGTAAGATCCGTCGCGTAGCCGATACCGTTATCTTCAAGAAAACTTACCAGATCGCTCTTCTTAATGCATAAAAGCGGCCTGATAAGCCTTCCCGAAATACTCTTCGGAGATACTAATCCTTCGAGGCCCGTGCCTCTGAAAAGATTCATCATCATGGTCTCGGCGACATCGTCCCTGTGGTGCGCTACAGCAATTCTGACTGTCTTACCCAAAGCGTTTTCGAGCGACTGGGCGTATTGCTCAAAAGCCTCATATCTTAAGACTCTTCCGGCTGTTTCATCGGAGATGTGATTGAGCTTTGCAAAACCGGAGCAGTCAAAATCGATGACCTTCAGATCCACGCCGAGCTTGCCACAAAGGTCTCTTACCATTTGGGCTTCTTCATCGCAGACTACGGGTCTTAAGTGGTGATTGCAATGGAATGCGCGGATCTCAGGTTCTATCAGATTGCGGTCCCTGAGGTTCTTCAGGATATGAAGCAAAGCTACCGAATCCGGACCGCCCGACAGGCCTACGATAATGACGCCACAGTCAAACAGTCCTTTGCTCTTGGAGAATTCAAGGACTCTGTCCGGGATCAAATCTGTCGCAAGCTTGGTCTTATCTTTTTTCAAAATCAGAACCCGTTCGGGAAATCGTCATGCGCACCGGCAAAGAAGTCATCGCCGCCGTCGATATTCTCGGGCGGAATATCATCATTGTCAGGCATCGGAGGCTCCGGGATCGGACCCTCATCCGTCGTTATTTTATCGAAATTATAGTTCTGTGCAGCGGCATCGCCGTCCACAGTCCTGGTGTAGGGACTTCCTGAATCTTCCTGGGGATCCCGTTCGTTATATTCAATGAACATCGTCTTTCTGGGAACCCACCAGACAGAGTCTCTTCCGGTCTTTCCGTGACGGTTCTTGGACAGATAGATGTAAGCGGGCTTGGCATCGTTGTTGTCCTTGAAATTGACTGTCTGGGGAGCATCGTCATCGGACGAGCCGCCCTCTTCATCCTTCTTCTTGTAGTAATCAGGCCTGTCAATGAACATTACGGTATCTGCGTCCTGCTCGATAGCACCTGAATCTCTCAAGTCGGAAAGCTGGGGCGTATGGTCATCTCTCTGCGCTGCTCCTCTGGAGAGCTGTGAAAGAGCGATTATCGGAATATTAAAATCTTTGGCAAGGATCTTCAATGATCTCGAGATGGCCGTAACTTCCTCGTTACGCGATCTTCCGCCGCCGCCCGGCATCGTCATGAGCTGCAGATAGTCGATGACGACAAGCTTCGGAGCCTTCGCAGGATCAGCGAAAAGCTGTGTGAGCTTGGACTTCATCGTAACCGGATTGGTATCAGAATTGTCATCGATATAGATCGGGAAATCAGACAGGAGCCTCAATGCTCTGTCGAGCTGCTGTCTGTCGCCGTCGCTCATCTTGTGTGAATATATGATCTCGCTTACGGGCTTGCTCATGGAAGAAGACATAAGCCTTGAAGCGATCTCCTGCTTGCTCATCTCAAGAGAGAAAATAGCGACCGGATTCTGGTTGGCCGCAACATTAGCCGCCATGTTGATGGCGAGAGCGGACTTACCCATACTCGGACGTGCCGCAAGGATATTAAGAGATCCCGGCCTTAAGCCGCCTAACATCGAGTCAAGCCTGGGGAAGCCGAGCTTGATCTTGCCGCCGCTGTGCTCATCCTTAAGCTCATCGGAGATTTCCTTCATGGTCGACTTAAGGATATCCTTCATGCCCTCAAAGCCTTTGGTCTCTCCGGCTGTTCGGAGATCGGAGATCTTGCTGATGGCGTAATCCACGGTCTCGGCCGCGCGCATGTCGCCGCCTAAAGCCTTCTTCCTGACATCGTCTATGGCTCTGATGAGCTTGGTCCTGTCACTTCTCTCCCTGATGGCCTCGATGTAGCTGTCAAGCGCTGTCTGGACCGCGGTCTTGTCACCTACTCTGTAAACATATCTCTGTCCGCCGGCTTTATCGGCGAGGCCTCTTCTCTCAAGCTCGGAGAAGACTGTGATCCTGTCGATCTGGGCATTATCAAGGAACATGTCGGTGATGACGCTGAAGATGGTCTTATTGCGTTCATCAGAGAAGTCACGGTCTTCGATCTTATTCTCAACGACCTTAAGGATCGCTGTATTCTTACGCATGCAAAGCGCAAGCAGAGCCATCTCCACTTCTACTTCGCCGTTAGAATCAGTACCCTGATCTATAAGGTTATTCAGATAATCCAGATCGTCAGTCATATTTACCTATGGTCCTCTCAGGCACCTGTCTCTACTTCAACATTGATGTCGGCAGATACCTGCGGGTGGAGCTTGACTCTGACCTTAAACAGGCCTGTATTCTTGATCGGGCTTGCGATGACGACCTTCTTCTTGTCGACCTCGAAGCCTTCCTTCTTTAAGCTGTCGGAAATATCCTGAGCCGTAACGGCACCATAAAGTCTTCCGTCAGCACCGCCTCTGGCGATGACCTTGAAAACCTTGCCGTCAAGGATCTTCTTATTCTCCTGGGCAGCAGCCAAAGCCCTGCGCTCGTGCTCTGCCTTGGCGCCTGTCTGGAGCTTTACTTCGTTAAGATTGGCGGAAGTTACTTCCTTGGCAAGTCCTTTCTTAAAGAGGAAATTCCTCGCATAGCCGTCGCTTACGTTAACGACCTCATTGGCCTTACCTACATTCTTTACATCTGAAAGAAGAATTACCTTCATAAAAACCTCCGCTATTACCCGAATATCTGATTTATTAAAACAATCGGGCGATCTCCTAAGAACATATTATATGCCCTGCGATAGCCCGATTGTTATTACATTTTTAAATTATAGCGTAGCAACCGTGATTTTTGTTGATCACGGACACTATTGTCCTAAAAACGGATTACTGAACCGTGTAGGGCAAAAGTGCTACCTGACGTGCGCGCTTGATAGCTGTTGTAAGCTCACGCTGGTGGATAGCGCATGTGCCTGTCATTCTCTTAGGAAGGATCTTTCCGTTCTCGGAAATATACTTCTTGAGTGTGACATCATCCATAAAGTCGATTGTCTCAACCTTATTAGCACAGAAGTTGCAGACCTTTCTGCGTGTTCTTCTCTGTCTCATACCACCGGCAAACTCTCTACCACCGGCTCTGGGTGCTCTGTTCTCTGCCATTTTGAGTATTCTCCTTGTAATTAAATCTCAAAGGGAAGCTCACCGGACTGACCTTCGTCAAAACCTCCGACAGGTGCATCGATCTGCATGTTAGGGGCTGTAGGTGCACTAGCAGCTACTGAATCTGCCATAGGCGGATTAAAAGACTGCGTAGGTACTGAAGGTTCCTGGCGATAACCGTCTCCGGATGCTCCGCCTGAAGATTCAACGAATTCTGCCTCATCGACTACGACTTCGGTAATGAATCTCTTCTGACCGCTCTGCTGATCATCATAGCTTCTGGTCTGAATGCTTCCTACCAAACCGATGCGGTTGCCCTTATGGAAGTATTTCTGAATGAATACTGCCGTCTGGCGCCATGCGACACAGTTGATAAAATCAGCCTGTCTCTGGCCGTTTGCATCCTTAAAGCGTCTGTCGACTGCTACTGTGAAGTTGCAAAACTGGGTCTGGTTGGAAGTAAGCTTAACTTCCGGGTCCTTGGTAAGTCTTCCGACTAATTCTACTTTGTTCATTTACTGTTACCTTCCTGTCTTAAGTGATTACTCACCGACACGAACAATGAGATAACGGATTACGCCATCAGTGATCTTGAGAACACGCTCAAGTTCCCTGGGGAAATCGCTCTCGGCAGTAAATACTGTCTGAACATAGTAGCCGTTCTTCTGACCGTCAATCTCGTAAGCGAGCTCACGTGTTCCGATTGCATCAAATGTGTCAATCGTAGCACCTGATTCGATCTTAGCTTTAATTGTGTCAGTAAGAGAAGCAATACCCTCTTCACCATTAGCGATGGAAAGGATTGTGATCAAACGATATTGGTTTGCCATGTCATTCACCTCCTTCTGGACTTTACGGCCCGGTCTGGCCGGGCAAGGATACCGCCCATATATAAGCGGCATCGAGAAGAATAACACAGCAGGAGAACCAAAGTCAAGTATTTACTAAGCCTCAAGGCCGTTCTCGCCGTCTGTGTCCTGCCTAAATTCTTACTGATGTGATTCTAACAACCCGTGATTTCAAAATCTACCCTTTGAGAGCAGATTGAGACTGGGAGGGGCCATTTGAGACTAGTCTTAAAAAATATTTGTCCTATTAATCATCAGATCCTGGACGCGCCAAGGTCTTTCAGGATGTACGGGAACAGTATTTCGAGCCATGCGCCGAGCGCTTTTGCCGTATGAAGGTATGTCTCGTAGTTCTCGCCCGACGGGTCAGGAACCGATATGGACATGACTCTTCCTGAAGAATCCTTCATGACAAGTCCGTTGGCAGCGGCAAATGTCGACAATGAGAAGACCTTATCCTTTATCTGGGGGAATGCCTTGATTATCGCGAATGCCTGTTCGTCCCTTACGGTCAGGATAAGATCGTTGTCATCGTAGATGGCAGGGTCTGCCCTTCTTGATTCGATCGAGCCCAGGCCAAAGCCCGTAAGCTCTTTTACTGCCTTTTCCATAAAAGAATCAGGCTCAAGACCTGACATGGCCGTAAGGCCTGCGGATTCACAATAGATCTCAAATCCGGCATCGCTCCGGCTATTGGAGATATAAGGTTCATTCTTCTCTATAAGGCGTCTCATAAGAGATTCGCAGCATGCAGACAGAGAAGTGTTGTTGTCATCGATAAAGAGCACCGACGCTGTGAATGTATCCTTAAAAGCATCTATAGGCAGAGGCATTCTCGCAGGTCTTGCGGGAGCAGGCATGCCGGGAGTCAGCTCTTCCTTCTTGCCTGAAGCCTTGCCGAGTCTGTTCATATATGCGACCGACAAGCCTTCGCCGTCAAAGCCCTGGGCGAGGATCACGTCTACTTCCTGTACATCTAAGAATCTCAAGCCCTCGAAAAGCCCGTGCGATGCGCTCGCGACATCAACAGTCTTTCCGTAAACGCAGAACTCCGTATGAGCATTCAAAAGCTTATCGTTCATCTTGTCATACATCGCTTTTATCTCGCTGCCGCAGTAAAGACCGATCCTTGCAAACGGGTTCTTAGCGAGGATCTCGCGGGAGCGGAGAATGAACGGTGCCGCAATGTTAACAAGCGCTTTTGCTTCGTCGTCAGTGAGCTTTTTGAGATCGACGGGCTCATTTGCAGATTTGTCGATCTTACCGTCAGTACCGATGGCATTGTCGCCTGTGATCTCAGTACCTTCAGGCATATTCATTATCTCTACCTGGGCATAAGGCGCATAGTGGCGGTACTTCATGCCGGGAGCCTTCGGCGTCTCCTTGTCAGCCAAAGAACCTGACATAACAGTCTCATCTTTGCCAAGCACGGAATCGATATCCGCCTTGGTAACAGCGCCGGGCCTTAAGATGACGGGCTCTTCGCCTGTACAGTCAACAACGGTGGACTCAAGTCCGTACTCGGAATCACCGCCGTCGATTATCGCGTAGATATATCCGTCCATATCTTCAAGGACTGACCTTGAACTTGTGGGAGAAGGTCTTCCCGAAAGGTTCGCTGAAGGAGCAGCGACAGGGATGCCGCAAGCTTTAAGGAACTTATTGGCGACAGGATGTGACGGCATTCTGACACCTACGGTATCAAGACCTGCAGTAGTCTGGTCTGATATAGAATCTGCCTTCTTCATTACGACGGTAATGGGTCCGGGCATAAAGCTGTCTATCAACTTTTGCGCGAGAGGCGTGACCCCTGAAACGATGTCCTTGATCTGGTCCTTGTCGCCGATGTGGCAGATCAAGGGGTTGTCGGCAGGGCGTCCCTTGGCCTCGAAAACCTTCTTTACAGCTTCGCCGTCTCTAGCGTCACACCCTAAGCCGTAAACAGTCTCCGTCGGAAATCCGATGACTTCACCGTTTCTTAAGTGCTCAGCGGCATCCTTAATGGCCTGATCGTCACTTGCATCTATAAGTAATGTCTTTTTATATATTTTCGCGCGTTCCATATATACCTCTTAAAGATCACTCTTCGGTGTTGCTTGCTTTATCTGCTGCCTGGGCCAGGGTCAATGCGTCGACGATCTCATCAAGATCTCCTGCAAGGACAGCATCAAGCTTATAGAGTGTAAGCCCGATCCTGTGGTCTGTCACTCTGCCCTGGTGATAATTGTATGTGCGGATCCTCTCGGATCTGTCGCCTGTGCCTACCTGGGATTTTCTCTCATCATTATTCCTGTCGACGTCGGCCTGGTGGGCGATCTCCCACAGACGGCTCTGCAGGACAGCCATGGCTTTCTCTTTGTTCTGGATCTGGGATCTCTCGTCCTGACAAGTAACGACCATACCCGTAGGCAGGTGCGTGATCCTGATGGCGGAAGACGTCTTGTTGATGTGCTGTCCGCCAGCGCCGGAAGCCCTGAACCTGTCGATCTTAAGGTCGTTGGGATTGATCTCTACGTCAGTCGGTTCAGCCTTAGGAAGGACTGCGACGGTAGCAGTTGATGTGTGGATCCTGCCGCCTGATTCGGTGACAGGGACTCTCTGCACCCTGTGGACTCCGCTCTCAAACTTCATCCTGGAATAGACTCTCGGGCCGTCGATCTCAGCAACGATCTCCTTATAGCCTCCGAGCTCAGTGGGGCTCTCATCAACGATACTGACGTCAAAGCCTTTCAGAGCCGCATAACCCTTATACATCTTGAAAAGATCTCCCGCGAAGAGCGCGGATTCCTCACCGCCTGCGCCTGCTCTGATCTCAAGGATTACCGATCTCGAATCTCTCGGATCGCCCGGAGTCAGATAGATCATGAGTTCTTTCTCAAGATCCGCAAGCCTGTCCTTGGCATCCGCAAGTTCGGCATTTGCAAGACTTCTCATCTCATCATCGCCGCCCAAGTCACCGCTCTCAAGGAGAGTGATTATGCCTTCGATCTCTTTCTCGCAAGCTTCGTAATTCCTGATCGCTTCGACCTGTGGGTTAAGCGCAGCGAGTTCTTTGGAATACTTGGTGTATTCTTCGGGGCGTGAAGCTACCGCCGGATCGCTTAAAGTACCGGTCAGCTCTTCATACTTTGCTTTTATGAGATCTGTCTTGCTCTTATCTATTGCCATAGTTATACAAAGTTACCACATAAGAAATATTATTTCCAATAAAGAAGCCGCCTCTCTAAGAAGCGGCTTCCTGTAATAAGGCTCAATTATGTTCAGTCCTCATCATTGTTATCTTCAAAAACGAGGATATTCTTACCGTGCTGTTTGCCGTAGTACATACGCTCGTCAGCCTTCTTGATCACTTCCTCGGGCTCGGTGTATGCCTCTTTGTATTCTTCGAGACCGATGGTGAGTGTTACGAAGATCTGCTTGCCGAAGAAGGCTGTCGGATTGGATTCAACGGTCTTTCTGAGCCTCTCGACTTTTCCCTTAGCAGCAACAAGATTCATATCTTTCATGAGGATTACGAATTCTTCACCGCCCCATCTGCACACATCACAACCGGGGAGCTCTTCCCTGATAATCATTGTAGTGTGCTTCAGGACTTCGTCGCCAGCATCATGGCCGTAGGAATCGTTAACGCGCTTGAAGTCATCGAGGTCACAGAACGCGATGCAGAACTGCGTGTAATTGCCGTTCATGAGAGACTTTACAAGCGGCAGGAATCCTCTACGGTTCAGAAGACTTGTCAATGCATCTTCGTGAGCATCTGCCGACAGCTGCTTATTTTTCTCTTCGAGATTGACCACTGCATCTTCGCTCGAGAAGATGTAGATCGTGTTATAGAAGATAAGCGAGAAGACCATTGCAAAAGCAGAGAAGATAACCAGCACCAGAGTCATTACGGAAGATACGTTGTAGACCGGCGGGATGCTGTAGAAAACGGAATATACAACAACGAATGTTATGAAGTTCAAAGCGAGCATCAAGACCAAGCTCCATCTTCTATTGCCCTTAAAAAGCTTGCTTCCGAAGTAGATCATGATCGGCACGATCGAGAACAGGAAGCAGTACGTTCCGCAACGCAGTCCGACATAGTAAGTGGAAACGACTGTGTAAATATTTACTTCGAGAATTATGCCCGCATAGACCGGAAGATTATAGCCGAATCTGCACAAAGCCATGCAGAGCGCATAGACAATGACACTGATTACATTAAAGATCGCGAGAGGAGTTACATCCGCTATCAAAAACAAGATCAGCAATACCGCATGAACAAAAGCCATAACGGCAACGGTAAATTCCGGAGCGTTATTGACCAGGAAGCGCATTACGGTCTTTAAAGTGACCGCATTGCTCTTTTCAATTTTCTTGTTGTCAGCAGTAGCATCCATCTTGTTTTTCCCGGCTCAAAAGGACTTTTTGTTTTATCTGTTATCTATATTTTCACAGATAAAAATGAATATTCCTATAATGAAACTATTAATATTTTGTGAGTTATAGAAACAGAATCTTTACATCAAAACAAAAAAAGGCGCCCCTGCCGGAAGCGCCTGACAGCATCTTCATATTACCGTGACGTTTTTCTCCCTTCAACAGTTAATTCATTATAGTATAAAAAAGGCTGCCTCATTAAGTCTGAGGCAACCTCTTTTTAGCTTATGTTTTTTGTTTTTCGGATCACTTCATCGTGAAGTTTCCGTCTAACCTTCCGTATGCCAGAACGTTTCCTTCATTACCGTTCGCATCAGTATCAAGAGCATCAAAGATCTTGAAGATACTGTTGCCGCCGCCATCAAATACGAACGGTATCTGACCCGGCTCATCCTTTAAGGCGAAAACAAAAACAGAGTATGTATGTGTAGTACCCTTTGGAGGATACGGTCCCACAAACTGCGCGCCTCTGTCGCCTCTTCCGACCGAGCCTTCAGCAAGAGAAGTCTCTGTCGTGAATACATCCATATGAAGCCAGTTGCTGTCTATCATGAAGACCGCATAACTCGCAGCGCCTTCAACAGGTGACCATTTAAGTTCAGGCGAGATATTTTCGCCGTAGCTGGTATTGGAAATCTTTGAATCCCAAACACAATTATTCAGATTGGAAGACGTTACTTCGAATGTGGGAATGCCGTCAAAAGAAGCGTCAAAATATGTAGCCGACTGCTCCCTCATAAACTCCTCGGGATCACATTTCTGAACGCTTGCAGGAATGATGATATCGCCTGCCATGCCATTGCCTAAGTCAACCGTCATAGCTGTCGCGCCGTCTGCCGTAACGCCAGCGCTCTTGATCGGAACGTCATAGAAATTAAAAGCATTTCCGCTGCAGTTAAATACGATATCTCCCGTCATGTTGAGTGTCAGATCGAGTCTCGAATTCGTGTCATCGATCTTTGTTATCGTCTTCTGGATATCATTAAGATCCGTACCGAAGCGGATATACAAAGCAGCTGACAATCCCTTATATGTCTCATCGAGAATGCTGCCTAATGTAGTCGCATCATTTGTCTTTACGACCCAGATGGTATCCTGTACGTCAAAGCCGTCTGCTATGTCCCAATTGGTTATCTCAGAAGACTCTTCTGCCCATGCACCTTCGCTCTCATTCTGCACATAAGTAGTGCTCTTCTCGATGACCTGCGGGAAGATGCCATCAGTAACATTTACAGTTTCTGTCTCAGTTTTGTGCTGGGGTTCAAAAGCAGTATTTCCCGCGTTGCATCCGCTGAATAGTAATGCTGCTGCGAGTATAGTTGCTGCATATCTGAATGCTTTTTTCATGCCTTACTCCTCCAAATGCTTTGTAGTTAAATGTTATATTTTTCAAAGCATTTGCGAATGTAATATCGGCACAAATTCAGGTAATATCAGCACAAACTCTTCATCTGACTGCGGTATTCGGACGGTGACTGGCCGGTGTGTTTTTTGAACACTTTGGAGAAATATCCGGTCTCACTGTAACCGCAGATCTGGCTTATCTCGCTGACAGATTCATTTCCGAACTGCAAATATTTCTTCGCCTGATCAACTCTCTGCTTCTCGAGATATGCCATGCATGACATGGAGAATTCTTTGTTAAAAGCATCGTTCAACGTATTCTTATTTACCGAGAAACGTTTGAGGACGCTGTCTAAAGTAATCTCGTCGCCCAGGTGATTCCAGAAATAACTTGCCACACGGGCTACAAGCGGATCTTTGTACAGTTCGTATTGTCTCCAATTGATGTAGAAATCCGCTGTTGCAGCGAAGAGCATCGACAGCAGAAAATACCTGACGCGAAGTATCCAGAAGTTGTCCGGCTGTTCATAGAGATCATATCTGACACTTTCGGCAAGGCGGTTCATCGAATCATATTCCTGCGCCGTCAGAGAATAGTAAACCACATCTCTTCCACGGCTATAGAACTCTGTCAGATAGAGATATTCCTGGTATACGGATTCCGGGAAACAATCTTCAAATCTTACGTCTCCTCCGATCGCTTTGAGCCGGTCTTCACCCTCAGTTACGGTGGTGTAAAACTTATCGTATTTTCGTGAATTGATCGCCTCGAAAGTGAATTCCTCGCGGATAAAAGTCGGCTTGAAATAAGTCGTGGCTGTAGTGATATTGTTCTCAGAGACAACCTTGAAATCAGCTTTCTCGTTAATAAGTATTCCCGCAGGCGCAGTTACTACTCTGTATTCACCATCTTCATCTATGACAAAAGAACCGGTTTTGACGAGAACCGCCTTATAAGTATTTCTGTCATTCAAATAAGCAGAAAAGCCCTTCCCCTTCTCAAAGAAAACATCTATTGAGCAATCCATACCGGGTCTTTTGCTTTTGGTCTTTAATTCCACAGAGCGCTCCTTGCAATTATTCACATTCAGTTAAGCAAAGATATTACTGATAAATTATACCATTCAGGTTGTTCATGCCTTTTGCGATTCTCTTTTGCCCTTTAAGATCCAGATAAAAGATGCCGCTGCAATAACGCAGAATGCAGCTATAAGACCAATAACAAGCCCCTGTGACGTAAAGCGTTCTTGGGAATAAATGAAGTCCGGCAGATTAGCACAGATATGCGCGATCACGCAGAGCTGGAGAGACTTGTATTTATGAAGCAGCAATCCGAAGCCCAGACCCATTATCACGGCGCCCAAGACCAGGATGATCCCTCCTGCCATCAGATGCATCAATCCGAAAAGGACAGCACTTACTATTATCGCGACAATTGGCTTGTTTGTCTTTTCGATGCGTGTATAAACGATTCCCCTTAAAGCAATCTCTTCTGCCAAAGGCGCTAAAACGAGAAGATTGAGGATCATAAGTATTGTTCCGAGATAGGGGAACAGCTTCGAGTAGTACAGCGACGAGAGCGCTATTATTCTGGCATTCTCGATATTTGCATTTAGTGTTAAAAGAGAGAATGCACTCGATAATGAGAATAACAGCAGGCAGCCTTTGAAAAGATCCTTAGCCTCAAAGCTGTTCAGCTTCCATTCTTTTCTGATGTTTTTCTTAGGGATCTTAAATATCAGGTATAAGAATACGATCGTAAGCAGGCCCGAAACAACAGTCATGCCAAGCATATTGTTGTTTGCAAAATCTTCTATCAGACCCTGATCGGTGATTCCCTTGCCTACAGCGAACTGGACTATCAGCATAGACAGCACGACCTGCACGACTACCGTAAATACTACATACAGCAGAAAATATCCTATTCCTCTAAGTAAACCTTTCATGTTTTATTCCCCATAATTAAGCATCTGCTCACCGCAGATCAGTCCCCATAACTTAAGAAATATTATACATAAATATATTTACCCGTATTTACCCGCTTATTCTGAGAGCACATAAAACGGCCGGAAAAATATCCGGCCGTCTCAGTAATGGTGGATGCTACAGGACTCGAACCTGTGACCCCCTGCACGTCAAGCAGGTACTCTAGCCAGCTGAGCTAAGCATCCGGAATCGAACTTTGAAAGTATACATTGTTTTGCCGGCTTTGACAATCTGTACTTTTAAGAGAGATTCGTTAACATTTATTAACAATTTGTAAACTGAATTGCCTTTTACGTTCATTATAGATTCATTGTTATTTTATTTGATTTTGGCAGATTAAAACCTCCGTGAGATGTATCATAATCCTTGTACATGCCCGAAAACACGGGTATTCGGGCTTTTTTGCTACAACATGCACAAAAACCGCGGCGGTCTATTGTCTACAAGCACAAATCGGAAGAAATTATGAAAAATATGAACACATTGTGAACAGATTATGATATATTTGTTTCATAAGATGCTAATCAAATTCGGGGAGGCAGCATTATGAGAAAAATTGGAAAGACACGCAGAGGCTTTACGCTCGTAGAGATGGTTCTTGTCATTGCCATCATCGTAATTCTTGCAAGTGTTCTCGTAATCGGCATCGGCACATATCTTAACAAAGCTAAGAGAGCCGCTGATTCAGTAACATTGCACAACAGCTCTGTAGAGTTCCTTAATTCTGAAGTTGAGAAGCAGCTCAGCTGATTAAGGTACGGACAACTTAATAGATTAGAGATTATGGGCCTGTCTTAAGGGTGATCAGACATCATAAACCTCTTATCCATAAAGTGAAGCACGCAAAAAGCCTCCCTATCTGTTAGGGAGGCTTTTTGTTGGTCTTCATTTTTCTGCAATCACTGCCCTTTTACGGCAGATAAATCATCAGTTAAGAGTAATGTTCAGGATCTGCGGATTGTGGTCGCTGTTAGCGAATCCGAGATCTTCGATCTCATAAGAATTGATCGTGATATTTTTCGAGAGGATAAAACCATCGATCATATAGAACTGCAGAGAGTCAGGAGCGCTTCCTGCCAAAGGCGCATAAAGCGATCTGCATGTAGGCACTTCATTTGTCATGACAAACTGCCAGTCATTCTCGTACGGACTTACATCCATAGCTGCAGGCTGCCACTGCTCGGGATATACCTTGTAAGGATTCTGGACGTTGGAGAAGCTCTGGTTGAAGTCACCGCCGGCAATAACATAATTGCCCTTTGCCACTTCTTCATTCAGGATGTCCATAAGCATCTTAGCCTGTGCTGCCTTACCCTCACCTTCATCGTATGCCTCGAGGTGAAGATTTACGATTACGAGCTCCTTACCGCCTTCAACGGGAATTCTTGTGATAAGAAGACATCTCTTGAGATTGATCGTTCTTACCGGCCATGAGAACGGACAAGGGAGCTGTACTCTTGTAGCAGAGTTTGTAGCATATTTGGAATATGTAGCGATACCTGAATCGATCTTGCCGTAAGGCGGGATCGGGAACGGGAAATAAGCTACCTTGAAGTTATTGGCAAATGCCATGTTGTTGTAGCCCATGCCGTCAAAGTAAGTTGTCTGGTCGATGTGGTAGCTTCTGCTGCTGTCGAGATCGATCTCCTGGAACATGATGATGTCAGCATTCTGAGCAGATACTTCACTTGCGATAGCATCCATGTTTGCCTTAACTCTTGCTTCGTCAGCCGAGTAGACCATCTTACCGCCGTCCATAAAGAAATCGGCATTGTCACCCAAAGCGCCGTATCCGATATTCCATGCGACGATGTTGACCGAATCACCAACAGCAAGCTGCTTAGTGTTGTGACTCAAAACCTCGACATTAACTGCCTCCTGATCTTCAGGCTTATACTCAACAGCTGAGAGCCAGATCAAAAGAGCGCCCATAAGCACGATCAGGATGATCAATATGACGAGTATTGCCTTGAAAAATCCTTTCAAAAACTTCTTCATTTACATACCTCCCGGCTCAAACGAGCCTAATTCACAATCCCCATTATATCGCATAGTTTTCTGACAGATTCAGACACTTTATGCCTGAAATATCAAAAACCTGCCGTCAATCCTAAATAAAGTGAGAATTCTTAACAAAAAGCTTGCCCTTCCAGGGGAAGCATATCAGAACAGAGCAGGCTTTCCTTTATAAGCAACTAAGATTACAAGTGCACCCTATAGCAGTGCCGGCAACAGCTTTCACACTGAGTTTTACCGGCACCTTTTTCCTGCAGCACCAGATGCCGATTAAAATCTTCAAATATTATGTATTTTATAGTGGGACAGCTCCTTTTCACGGCCAAGGAGCTCTATCGATTCCCTGATGCTTCTCTTTTTCTTTTTGTCAGGACAATTGACATCGTAAAACTGCGAGATTGGGAGCACATCAGTATATTCGCTGAGCTTATCGTTATAAGCCCTTTCAAAGCTGTCGATATCCCACTTGACAACCAATATGCCTTTTGCCGAATCAGTTATTACAATGCCCCTTAAAAATCTCCGTATTTTCTGAATAATCATACCTGCATGAGCTCAGCAGCACTTTTGCGGCCGTAAGAGATCATCATCGGAAGATATAAGAGTAAACCAATAACAACTGTAAAGGATATTGCTGCAATCACAGCGATGAGAAAATCAAATACCGATATATTTAACGATAGTCCAATCGCAAAGTTAAGGATATGATTTAATATAATCATGACAACTCCGGATAATATGAATGATGGTATAACAGCGCCTATAGAAATAAAGAACTGTTGAATACAGGTAACTTGAACCGTGTTTTTGTTGTTCATTCCAAGTGCATGTAGTATTCCAACATAACCGGATTTGTTTTTCTTCTCAACATAAACAGTTGTTACCAAATAAAAGAGTACGGCGACAGAAATGACTGCGCCTAAACTGTATAATAATTCATTGATTATTTTCTCGGCACTGGTTATTACTTTTTCTTCATATACGGAGAATAATCCTTCATCATTTATCATAACGTTTTTGAATCCTGCTTTTGTAACATCTTCACAGACAGTTTCGTAATTGACATCACTATTGCAATAAAAGATCAAGTTGTAACCATCAATTCCATATTTAGTCAGGTCAGAATAATCACATCTGAAATATACCGGGTATTGAAAATCAGTAGCGGTTAACCCGTATTCTTCAGAATCAAGATCATAATATAAACGATAATCATATATGCCTTTCAAAGTATAGTCTTCAAATAATGTAATTCCTTCACAACTGATGCTGATTTTTTTGCCAATCAGTTCAGGCCATACAGATTCATCATTAACAATGGTTTTCAATATGATGTCAGGAAGAATCAAATCTTTTTCGCTAAGTTCGGGTGAACCATAAATCATGGCATTAGTATAAGGATCTTCGAAATCATTGAGATATACACTGTATTCATTAGATGAATAAAAGTCTTTACTACCGCATGCAACAGCGATGAATTCCATATTACTGGAATCTGAACCTGTAAAGGATAAAGATTCATCATCCTGCCTGACAGTAATTTCCAGCCAGTCACAGTTAACAAACTTCCATCGATCTTCCTGTTCTGCATATTGAACAAGATCAACCATGTTTATCATAGGATTATCAATACCTATGTATTTTCTATCACACAAGTAATTTCTTAATATCCATCCTTCAGACTTTTCATTGATTTCACCAGTTTCAGTTAAATCTGCATAAGCAATTAAATACTTTGAAGCTTCCATGGCTTTTGAGGTGTTTGTATTCATTCTGGGAAGCACTAAAGTAATCAAAATCCAAACGATAATCATGAATTGAAGCAAACAAAAACACAAAATGGTACGTATAGTGTTTCTATACTTAAATTTTAAATCCGTTAAAGCAAAATTCAGACAATCCAATAATCTCATCAGCCTTCTGCTCCCATTTTTATGTTATCAGCAATATCATCTTTCCTAATTGCTTTTGAATTGATGATAACAGCCAAGCTATTAATAATAGTAAACAGCAAATAAGCTATGATGTTGCTGTAGTCAGCAAGTTTAATCGTAAAAGAATAGTCTCCTAATAGTTTAGTTATTAATTCAGCAACTCTATCAAATAATAAAGGCGTGAACGGGAGCGCTATGATAAAAGAAATAGAATATAGAATCTGCAAATAAACAAATATATTAAAGGTTACTTGTTTTTTGCTTAATCCTAAAAGTCTTGAAATTGAATAAAAACTCTTTCTTCTGTTGCAGTATAGCTTTGTCATCGAGAGCATAAGGCTAAATACAATTATGCCTGAAAACATACAAATTAAATAAATAGCAAGTTTAATAGTCAACAAGGATGAGAATGAGTCTGATGGTATAACCTGATAACCATTATTAAAAAAATACTCTGTCATCTCATTCTGAGATCTCAAGTTTAAACTTGGAATAATTATTTCAAGCTGATTATCTATCACAAAAAAGTATGGAAAAAAGGCAGCGCTAAGATAAAAGTCAGATAACTTAATATCTGTATCGCTAGACTTATTGTTCGTGCCGTAAATACCTTTTACAACAGCCTCGATCGTAGTATCTTCTGTGCATATTGATACCGTATCTCCACATTTTGCACCTATATATTCAGAACTTAGTTCTGAAAGCCAAATACAGTATGAATTATTATCAGATAGCTCGTATTTGTCGCCAGTTATTATGTTTTCATTCATTCTAGATAATTCATAATTACCGCTTTTGAACAAATACTGGGCAGATCCATACAAATAGGTATTATTACCAGAGTTATTGTCGAAATAATAAGAATCAACTCCTAGAACGCTGTAATCGACATAGCAATTAACCCTATACGCTTCATAATCAGATTCATCTATAAAATCGAAAAGGTCATTACCCATTACAGACACAGTTGCAACACCGGTCTTAACACTGAAATCATATAATCTGGAATCAATTCCTGAAGCTATATCAAAAATGCCGATAAAGCACATGAAAACTGGTAAAGAAATCAAAACCAATACTGAACAGAATAATTGTTCAATTTTGAATTCACTAAAAACTAATCTAATTCGACTCAATCTCAATGATCTTACCGTCTTTCATCTTGATCATTTTATTAGCCCTGAGCGCTTCCTCATGACTATGAGTGACTAATATGATTGTAGTTCCGGATTTGTTTAATTCATCGAAAAGATTCATGATAGATTCTGTATTTGCGGAATCAAGATTACCACAAGGTTCATCAGCTAAAACAACAGTCGGTTCATTGATTATTGCTCTAGCAATGCAAATACGTTGCTTTTCACCACCTGAAAGCTTTCCACACTTTACGTCAGCTTTATTTATTAGACCAACTATTTTTAATGCTTCATCAACTCGTGGCTTGCGTTCTTTTGCCGGAATTCCGGATATAATCATGGGAATCTCGATATTGTAAAAAGCCGTGTAATTAGGTTCGAGATAGAAATTCTGAAAAACATATCCGAAAAAAGTATTTCTTAATGATGAAGGATCTTTAACATCTGCCAGAACATTCTTGCCTTTTATTATTATTTCTCCGGACGTAGGTTTATCTATAAGTCCAAGCAAATTTAATAAAGTAGTCTTGCCGCTACCGGATTCACCGGTAACGGCAAGATATTCGCCTTTATCAATTTCAATACTGACTTTATCGAGAGCTGTAAATTGCTCACTCCCGACAGCGTATTCTTTAACAAGATTTCTGCATGATAAAATACTCACAATTATTAATGCTTTTCCAATTTGTAATCTGCTCCGCCTATAGTCAAGATTCCTGTTTCAAGATTTAACTCGCCACTAAGTATCTCAATAGGCTCATCGTTATACCAAAGCATTATATCGCAAACATCACCCTTTACATAGGTTTCTTCATTCATGAAATCAAGAGTATATGTTTTACCAATATAATCATCAGGATTGAAATCCGGTATATCCTTCTTTAAAGCGTCTTCATCTTCTTGTGTTGGAATAAGACCTTGATCGCAATAGTCCATATATCGATGAAAATAGACTATCGTATGATACGTATCGTTAATATCATCACCAAATTTGGGATTATCAAGAGTGATCATATTATCTTTAATAGTTACGTATTTATCTGAATCTTCAACACTAACATATGTACCATTTTTAAAGATGTTCTTGCTTTTATTACAACTGGTACAAGTAATAATCACTAAGCAAATTATTAGTACAGTACTGAATATTTTTTTCATTAGTTCCACCAAGTAGCAGATACTGTAGCAGTTCCTGTGCTGTTCTTAGAAGTAGGCAAACTGTTAATAGTGATCTTTGTATTAGTAAGATAAACTTTAGCGTTTCCAAAACTACCACCAGTAATGTAAGCCGTATTATTTGGAACCTTCATTGCAGTATTTGTAGGTATTCCCTTGCCGGAAATGCTGATTGCACCTTTATTCTTTGTAAGCAAGACCTTTCCGTTATCGCCCTGAATTTTGAGATAAAGATCATTGAAGTACAATTCGTCAGAACCACTGTAATTATTTCTAATGGTGACCTGGTTTTTATGATTGGCTACAGCATTTTGATTAACTTTGAAAGTGTACTTGCAGTAAGTACTGGTAGAAACATACTCTGTTGTTTTTGTAGTGGTTTTTTTAGTACAACCCGCAAACAACGTCAAAGTCATAACGGCCAACAGTAACAACGTGATAATTCTTTTCATATATTATCAACCTCCTATAAGAAATTAATGCTATTTTACGAATAACAAGATTTTAATACTACATAAATAAATATTTCACAATTTGTGTAATTTCCTGAAAAAATATTAAATTTATGTCATTGAATTTGTAGTAGAATTAGTATTTGTTTGAACGTCAAAATATTTCTGCTATACAGCTTTAACCATATAAAGCGCGTGGAAATATTTCTTCATTGCCATCAGCTCATCGAAAGTTCCCTGCTCTTCTATCCTTCCGTCCCTCATGACGAGGATCTTATCGTATCTGCGCATTAACCTCTCTTCAA